>Ga0183095_10590_pt1 | contig 90592 bp, 65 predicted proteins | sample BioMet4_FD_130346 | JGI IMG/M metagenome (GOLD analysis project Ga0183095, IMG submission 130346) | Microbial communities from bioreactor (seeded with sewage sludge) at LBNL, California, USA - Biofuel metagenome 4 (v2) (version 3) | ecosystem: Engineered > Bioreactor > Anaerobic > Unclassified ...
CAGCAGCACCCCCATCTCTTTCAACAATTTCAAATTGGTAAAGATGGAGCCCGAAAACCTCACATCAAAGATCCCGGCCTTTTTCACTTTTTGACTGATCTGCTGCATAACCCGATCTTTCTGATCGTCCGTGGGAGAAAATACCAGGGGCACGTATTCCCCGTCCTTGCCTGCGGTAATAGTTTTTAAATCCTGGCCTTTCGAAAGAGTAACCAGGGCGCTTAATGGGATGACGACATTCTGGCTGTTGACAATCCCGCCTTTTGCAATCATATCCGACACCATCATCTCTTTACCCGTTATCACGATCGGGATAAACCGCTGAAACGACCGAAGCGTTCCAATATTATTCTCCTTCAACCCTGTCCTTAGTTCTTTGATCAACGCATCGTACGAGACATCGTAGAGAAGCAGTTTCTCCAAATCAACGGTGAGCAGGATGTGTTCCTGCAACGGAACCCGTGTTACCAAATTTGCAATAGGATCTCTGTTCAGATCCGAACTGGTCTTCAACAATTGAGGTATATCGGGATCAGTATTGGAGTTCGCCATCGATAATTCCGCTACCAGGGGCGGCTCGCTGCTGGTAAACAGCTTCTCGAAAATAGAGGTGGGCGGTTCAAATCCAATGGTTGCATTTTTATACCGGCTGTTGACATACCTGGTTGCCTTTTCGGTAATGCTGCCCAAATCCTCAGTATCTTTGGATTTGATGTAAATTCTGGCCTCCGAGGGCCCCATTTCCTGGTCCCGGTCCAGTAAGAACTGCTGCTGTCCTATAAACGCGTTACTCTGAACCGTTTCCGTTCTTATTTGCCTGAGCAGGTCCATAACCCGCATCTTGTTCTCACCCGCATTAATATTTTCATTCCAGTCGATGGTGATGATCACCTCGGTCTGGGTAAATGCCGGCATCTTCTCTTTGTGAATCGCCCAAAGCGCGAGCAAACCGATCGGCAAAACCAACAGGTACAGGAAAATGTTCAGTTTTTTATACCGGAAGGTGAAATTTAAACCTGCCGTGTATACCTTATCAAGATCGAATATTTTTTTAAAACCAGAACCCAGTACACTGAAGATCTTCTCTTTTACGTGCTGGATTTTGCTTTCCGCCTTATAAACTTTTTTATAAGCCAGCCGGTAAACCACGGGCATAAAAGTAATCCCTACCAGGTACGACACCGCAAGGCCCACCGAAACCGACACTGCTTCATCGTACATCAGCGCTCCGGCAATGCCGCTTAAAAAGATCAGAGGGAGGAATACGGCAACATTAACCAGCATCGAACTCAACTGGGGAACGATCACCTCGCTGGTCCCTGCAATGCAGGCTTCATCCACTGTATAGTTTCTTTCCCGGTATTGGCTGATGTTATCCGTCACCACGATGGAATTATCCATCATGTTACCGACAGCCAGGATAAGCCCCGCCAGGGAGATGATATTGATGGAGAGATGCATCATCCTGAAAAACAGAAGGGAGATGACAACGGAAACCATCAGGGATAGCCCGATCAGTAATGGCAACTTCAGGTCTTTCATAAAGATAAAGACCACGATAATGACCAGCAGCAATCCCTGGCTAAGGTTTTGCACCAGGTTCGAAATGGAATAATCGAGCAGTTGGGTCTGATCCTGGGAGGCCTCGAAATGAATCCCGGGATACTCCTTCTCAAACCGGTCAACAAGATCTTTGATCTGATCTTTCATGTCCGCCAATCGGGCATTGGACTGTTTGATCACCGCCATCGTGATGGCCGGACGTCCGTTGGCGGCAAACATCCCGGACCGTTTCTGCGACTCGATCCGCACATCGGCCAATTCCTTCAGCCTGAAAATTTTCCCGGCACTTTTGATAAAGATATTTTCCACATCTTCCTTGTCTCGCAGCACGGAGGTAAACCGCACGTTATATTGGTAATGGCCGTCGCGGACCACCAGGTTGCCGGCTGAAACATTGTTCTGCGTCAGGGCATTCTCAAGCTGCGACAGGGGAAGATTAAGGCTTTGCAGTTTTAGCATATCAGGTTCGATGGTCAGCTGCGGGCTTACCGTGCCGCTGATGTCCACCATAGCCACCTCAGGCAGCTGTTCGATCCTTTTACGGATCACGGTTTCGGCAAACTCGCTCAACTGGATAAACCGGTTATCCGCCTCATCCGAATGATCAGCCCGAAGGGAATCGGCGGATTTTAGCGTCAGGTTAAGATAAAAGACCGGGATATCAGTGGCGCTTGCCTTGATCACCCTCGGGCGTTCCATGTCCCTCGGAAGAGAGTTCATGGCCCGGTCGATCTTCTCGTTAACCTCGATAAAAGCGTAATCGACATTGGTCCCGTAATCAAACCGAAGATTAATCACCGCCTGACCGTTGCGTGTCTCGCTCCTTATATCGCTCAGGTGGGCCACCTGCAGCAGCTGTGCCCTCACCGGCTTCACCACGGCGCTCTCCAGTTCCCTCGCCGAGCTGTTCCTGTAATTAACATTCACCGTCACCTGCGGTATCGGTATATCCGGCATCAGCGAAACCGGCAGTGTCTTATAAGCCACAATCCCCAGCACCACCGCCGCGATAAACACCATGATAACCGCGATTGGCCGGGCAATTAGAAACTTGATCATCTTCTTCTAATTAAGAATTAAAAATTAAGAATTAAGAATTAGAGGGGACATCAATTTTCGAGGAATTGAGAATTGAAACCAAAATTCTGATGATTTCTTCTAAATTATTAGAAATAGTTTCAAATTCAGGATTTTGAATAAATCCGGTTGCATGAAGTAATTTAAGCCAATATTTAGATTCTCTGGATTCTTTGTAAGCAATCTGAAGTTTTGCAATGAAATCTTTCCTTGATAAGCCCCCTACAGCTTCCTCTACATTTGCCCCAATTGAAGTGCCGCTTCTTAATAATTGTTTACTCAAAACATACTCTTTTTTCTTTTCTGTCAAATACTTGTGCAATTCTATCACTTCAACCGAAAATTTAAAAGTTTTGTCAATTATCACATTCTCTTTCATAACCTTAATTCTTAATTCTTAATTCTTAATTAATCGTGACTCCCGCGTCGTGCGCCAAGTTCAAATTCCCCTCGTAAATCACCGAATCCCCTTCCTGAAGCCCCTCGTTCACCACAAAGGAACTGGTATTTTCCATCCCCGTCTTTACGTATACCCATTTTGCCTGGCCTGACTGATAGGTAAAGACCACCTGCTTCTCGCTTCGCAGTACCACCGCTTGTTTGGGAACCACCAACTGGTGTGGGACTCTCTCCTGGATAATAATCTTAACATTCATCCCTTCAAACAACTTGTGATCAGGGTTATTGCAAACCGCGTTGGTGGTAACCATCCCGTTTTTATCCACCACCGGGTTGATTTTCCGGATCTCACCGGGGACTTCCAGGTCATTAAAGGAATAAGGCATAATTTTAACCTGCTGTCCTTGCCGGACCGAAACCAGCTCACTTTCAAGTACAGGGAATTCAGCCTCGAACTGACTGTCGTCGATGATCGTGCAAAACTTATCCGATTGATTGGAAAGGTTGTTCTCCCTGGAAAAAAGATTGGCGACCACGCCATCAAAAGGAGCCCTCAGGGTGGCTGCATTAAGATTGTATTCCGCCACTTCAAGATCAACTTTTGACTTGCCATAGCCGCTTTTAACCCGTGCATTTTTCAGGGTTGAAGCAGGGATTTTTGTGGTATCCGATCCGCTGTATCCCTGTGAGATCAATACATCCTGCAAATCTATCTTCGTCCTTTCGAACTGATCCCTGACCTGTTTCAGGGTATTGGAAAGAGTAAACTTATCCAGTTCGGCAAGTACCTGCCCCTTGGACACCCGGTCGCCGTTTTTCACGTACACCGCCGTAACGTTCTCCGAAGACCGGAACTTAAGATCCGCCTTCCTCGGGGCCACCAGCTTTCCATTGCTGATGATCTCATTATTAAAATCCCCGTACCTCAGCGTCATCACGGAAACTTTCTGCTTATCCGCGTTCTCCGGGATAACCTCTTTCTTCTCCTTCTCCTCCTCACTTGAGCTCCCCTTCCCTTTCTGTACGCAGGAACTGATCAACAATCCCCCTAAAATCGCTGCATAAATAATCCTTATCTTCATCTTATTTCTAATTTCACGAATTTGTTACGAATTTTCACGAACTCTACATTCTTTCATTCCTTAATTCCTTCATTCCTTTCAAAATTTCTTTAACTTAAAAAAGAGCAAAACCGGATTACTTTCATTATCTAAATTTTTACTTATTGACGAGGGCAAATACTTATAGAGTGTTGGATCAATAACTGCAACAAAGTAATCTTTATCTTTAGCTATGATCTTCGACAAGCATCTGAATTTCTTATTATCTTCAGTTAATATTTCATTGTATTGTTTTACTTTTCCGGTTGTTTTTGAACACAGGACATGGTCATATAAAATTGCATCTTTTGATTTATAACTAAATGCAACGAACTCGTCGGTAATAAATAAATTAGAATATCCGGAAAGCTGATTTTTTTTGGACATGTAATATTCCAGACTCCCTGCATCATCAATTTCCTCCATTTCATCAGTATTGATTTCTACCTTTCCTGGAAAATCAATTTCATATTCAGGAAGCAATCCTTCTGATGACAGTCGATAAATTTTATTATCAAACAGAGGAAGAAAATACAAGGTATCAGAATAGAGATCCATGGTGTGACTATATAAAAAATTGAATTTTTTCATCGATTTGGGAAAAGGAAAGAAGGATTTGGGAAATTTAAAATTCTCCGCATCATAAACAGCAATACGATTCCCGTCTATTTTGCCAAATGATGCTATAGCTCTGTCGAAGAAATAATAATGAGTTGTTTTATAGAATCCTAATCCAGATTCATTGATATTTTCAATTCTACAAGATTTTAAAAAATCACCTTTAAAATTATAGATAACCAATTTTTTTGAGCTCCTGTCCAGAATTTCAAAATTCTTTTGTTGTTCATCAAATAAAACATCCGTTATTGTTGTATATTCCTGAGGCCCTTTCCCACCATGAAATATAGTATGCTTTAGAGCTCCTGTCGCTTTATCAAATATAAAAATGGTTTTTTGTGGTTTATTAACAGCTATAATCTCATTGTCTGTCAAATATAGTTTATCAATATATTTAATTAAAGATTCACTTTTCGTTTCCAATGGGATAAAAAAGAATTTCTCAGTTTCTTTTTCCAAACAAAATTTTGATACCTGATCCGGTAAAACAGTAATTTTCTTTACCTTCCCTGAATTATCAACTTTTTTCTTATCCGGTTGACAGGCATAAGAGACAAATGAAAGACAAATAGTAAAAAGCAAAACATTTCTTTTCATAGCATTTTCTGTAAACGTTAGCTATTATTATTCAAATATCACGAACGAATAAGGTAATAAGTCCCCCCGTATCTGGCAGATACAGTCAAAAACAGAGTAACGGGAAGATACAGTAATTCGCGGGAATTTTTACATTTAAACGTTTTTCCACCGTGCAGAATAAACCGTACACACCATGATGCTAAGACATCACGAATAAGTCTGGTACTGTTGTCTTTAGGAGTCACAATTGACCGTTTGGAGGTCGCATAAGAGAATTATACTTCATAAAAGACGACAGGCACGGAGGAAAATTAAACGTTTAAACTTTAAAAAGATGGGTAAAATTAAAAAGAAAAAAGGACAGGTAAGAAACATTTCTGAAATTACTGTGATCAATCATTATGCAGGGGGGATCGATGTATCCGATACTGAAATGATGGTAGCTTATCCGATTGATTCAAAACAGTTAGTGGTCGAACCTTTCGGTTGTTTTACATGCGATCTTAAAGAAATTGTGGAAACTTTAAAAAAGCATGATATAACCTCAGTGGCAATGGAAAGTACCGGAGTTTACTGGGTTAGCCTTTTTCTCTTACTACAGGAAAATGGGATTGAGGTTTCTCTTGTCAATGCCAAACACGTAAAGAATGTCACCGGAAGAAAAGATGACGAGGGTGATGCCGAATGGATCCAAAAATTGCACAGATGTGGATTGCTTCAGGCAAGTTTTCAACCTGATAACATGACCCGAACACTCAGAAGCATGATGCGTCACCGGAAAAGCCTTGTCCAAACCTCATCTTCTTTTATAAACAGGATGCAGAAAGCTCTGGAACTTATGAACATTAAACTTCACACGGTAATCAGTGATATTGATGGAAAAACAGGTTTGTCCATTATAAAGGCAATCCTGGATGGAGAGAGAAGACCTGAAGTACTTGCCGAACTAAGAGATAAACGCATAAAAGCGACTAAAGAAGAAATCATAAAATCCCTGGAAGGTTATTGGATAAAAGAGCACCTGTTTGAACTTCGGCAATCCTACGAACTCTATCTGATATTAAAGGAAAAGATCAATGAGTGTGACAGGGAAATCGAAAAACAGTTACTCGAACAAATCGCATCAAAGAACGATGGAATTATCCCTGATTTTTCCAAGACAAAAATCCAAAGAAAACCTTCAGGTAAAAGCAGGCTCCCTTTTAATGCCACTCTTTATTTACAAAACCTATTGGGTGTAGATGTGACTAAAATATTTGGCATAAATGAATTAAGTGCCCTTGCCATCGTATCAGAAGTGGGTACCGATATGTCCAAATGGAAAACTTCAGGTCATTTTACCTCATGGCTGGGATCGGCACCAAATACGAAGATATCAGGAGGGAAAATAATCAGCTCAAAAATAATGAGAAAAAAACATCATGCCGGGCAAGCGTTCCGGATGGCCGCTCAGGGATTAACCAACAGCAAAGGGCCAATGGCTGAATTTTACAAAAGAATTAAAGCAAAGGCGGGACCCGGAAAAGCAATCATAGCAACGGCCAGAAAGCTTGCTGTCATTTGGTACAATATGATCGCGAACCAGCAAGCCTTTAATCCTAAATTATTGGAAGATTATCAGCATAAGCACAAAGAAAAGCAAATCAATTATTTAAAGAGAAAATTACAATCTTTGGAAGCAGCATAAAATTGCAAGTTACATAAGAGAGGTCATCAGCCAAAATCTTATGGGCCGGTTATTTATTTAACCTTTGTAACAATGTGACAAATATACGACCAGATCTTATTATCTAAAATGAAGTGTCTGGCTATTGACTATTGAGTACTGACTAATGACTTCTTCGGTCCTATACCGTGAGCATCGACTAAGCCTTGGTATGGACCTGGTACGACCCGGGTACGGCCTTTATTAGCTCCACCTGGGCCTTAGAGTATAGTGACAGGGGTTACTTTTCTTATCCGTGTTGTACAACAGCCACTAAAGCTGGCTGCAATGAATTGCCAGGGGGTATTATTGCACACGCACAAAATTTCAATGCCACAATTAGCAGATACCTAAAAAGATAACGCATAAAAAAATGAAAATAAAGCACCGCTAATGCACCAAATCATTTGTGAAAATGTTTGAAAAAAATGTGCAATAACGGTGCATTAGCTTGTGCGCAATTTTAAGGCAAACATCTTTTATTCAATGCATTACGCACATTTTTTATGTGCATTATATGGTGCGTTGCATTACGACCCTATAGGAGGCCAGCGAATAACAGGTTATCGAATGATTGACATCACTTAAATCAGCATTCGGGCAATTCGCGATCCTGATTCTACAAAGATTTCACAGCTAAAGCTGTTCTTGGTGCGATCTGACGAGCGGCTAATCCATCTCGCGTAAGTCATAATAGTTGCCCGATGAAGTAAAAAGGAAATTTAGTCGTACACCCGTTTCAATCTTTGCTGATAGCTTATAAAACAGCGAAACAGCGCGAGAACAGAATGGAAAGAGATAGATCTAACATTTCAGATAATTGAAGGGAAATCGGTCACTAACTACTATTAAAATATAGCTTACGAGACGAAAGAGAAATTTTATTAATACAATAAGAACTTTCTTCAGTGCTTCCTCTGGTTTATAAACAAGAGGCATGCAAAGAATTCTTTAAATATCAATTCTTCAATGCTGCCTCTTTCGATTACTTCAATATAAATCTTACTCTATTGGCTTTTTCTGTTCGGTCTGGTGCCCTTGCTTTGTTCCGCGATCACGGTGAACAAAGATTTTCTTTCGGGTGAAAGGGCCTGATTTTTGATCTCTGCCCCTCCCGGATGATTTGCGCCTGAAACCTTTGCGTTCAACAGGGTTGTACTCCGGGGCTTCTCCCAATTCGGGCGGAAGAGGGATCTTAATCACTTCCCGTTCAATCAAATCTTCGATCCGTTTGAAATTATGCTGGTCGACATCAGAAATCAGGGTAATGGCCACACCTGAATTCTGAGCACGGGCGGTGCGTCCAATCCGGTGGACATAATCTTCCGGGTCCCGGGGAACATCAAAATTCATCACCATATCGATCCCATCAATATCGATTCCACGAGCTACAATATCGGTAGCTACCAGGATCTGGATTTCGCGGTTGCGGAATTTCAGCATCACTTCTTCCCTCTCCTTTTGTTCAAGGTCGGAATTAATTCCATCGGTTTTGAAACCCAGCCGTCTCAATTCCCTGACCAGACCCTTTACATTGACCTTCCTGGAAGTAAAAATCAGGATGCTCTGATAGTCGGTTTTGCCTTTGAGCAACTCTTTTAGAAGGGGAACCTTTTGATTTTCATAGGCCATGTAAGCCGCCTGGATAATATTCTCAGCGGGTTTGGAAATTGCGATGTTAATGTTTTCCGGATCCCGAAGAATGCTTTGCGCCAGGGTTCTGATTTTTTGGGGCATGGTAGCCGAAAATAAAAGAGTCTGCCGCTCTGTCGGCAGTTCCTTGACGATCTTCATAATGTCATCATAGAACCCCATATCAAGCATTCGATCAGCCTCATCCAGGATGAGATGTTTGACCGTGGAAAAATCACTGTACTTCATATTGATATGGGAGAGCAGCCTTCCGGGAGTTGCCACGATAATGTCTGCACCCTGTATCAGTCCTGCCCTTTGCTGATCAAAAGCAGCCCCTTCTCCCCCTCCGTACACCGCGGATGAGGTAACTCCGCAAAAGTAAGAGAAACCTTCGATCTGCTGATCGATCTGCATGACCAGCTCCCGGGTGGGAGCAATAATCAGTGTGTTAATCCCGGTGGTGTTGTCTTTCACAATCCGGTTAAGAACCGGAAGCAGGTAAGCGGCTGTTTTTCCCGTGCCGGTCTGGGCACAGGCTATCAGATCACGGCCTTTCCAAATAACCGGCATAGAAAGTTCCTGAATAGGGGTACAATCCTCAAATCCCATGGATTGCAAACCGTCCATCACTTCGGGAACAAAATCAAATTCTGTAAACTTCATTTATTAATCAATTGACAATGGACAATGGATAATTGATAATGGACAATGGATACTGGATAATGATTCCTCAATTATCAATTATCAATTGTCAATTGTCAATTATCAATTATCAATTATCCATTATTATTCAACGTATAAAACCAATCCCTTCAGGTATTCGCCTTCGGGGTGATAAATATTAACAGGGTGATCACCAGGTTGGGTAAGCTGCCGAAGAATTCTGACGTTGCGTTTTGAAATAGCAGCGGCAGAAAACACAGCTTCCCTGAAATGGGTCCTGCTTACAGCCTGTGAACAGGAAAACGTAAAAAGAATCCCTCCAGGACGGATCTGCTGAAAAGCCCTTAGATTCAATTTTTTGTACCCCTGCAAAGCCTGATTAAGCACATTTTTGTGCTTGGCAAAAGCCGGCGGATCAAGAATGATGAGATCGTATTTATTCCCAATATCATTCATGAAATCAAAAGCATCTGCCACAAAAGATTCATGACGACTATCATCCTTATAATTGAGCGATATATTCTGATCGGTCAGTTCAATTGCTTTAGCCGAAGCATCGACAGAATGGACCAACTTTGCACCACCTTTCATGGCATAGGCTGAAAATCCGCCTGTATAACAGAACATATTCAGAACATCCTTCCCCGAAGAATATTCACCGAGTATTTTCCTGTTTTCCCTCTGATCGATAAAGAAACCCGTTTTCTGCCCTTCCTCCCAATCAATCAAAAACCGGTTACCGTATTCCAGCACCTCATTTGAGGAAGTATCACCCAACAAATAACCATCCTTTTGATCAATGGACGCCTTGAAAGGCAACGTTTTGGAGCTTTTATCATAAATGGCTTTCAGGTTACCGCCCAAAACATTCTTTAAAGCCTGCACCAAAGTCTCCCTGATCAGCCACATCCCGACTGAATGAGCCTGGAAAACAACCGTACCGGCATAATAATCGAGAATCAATCCGGGCATGTTGTCGCCCTCTCCATGAACTAAACGGAATACATTTGTTTCGGTCTGTTCAGCAAGGCCGATATTTTTTCTCAGGTTATAGGCAACTTGTATTTTATCCGTCCAATACTGAACATCAGGAACGATTTCCTGGAATGAAAAGATTCTTACGGCAATGGAGCCGATGGCACAATGCCCCATTCCAAGAAACTGATTGTCGTGGCTGCAAACTGTAACAACATCACCTTCCTCCACAGGACCGTCGATCCGGTCAATAGCCCCCGAAAAAACCCATGGATGAAATCTCAGCAAAGATTCCTCTTTCCCTTTTTTTAATATGACTTTTCTGAAATGTTGCATTATTTTTGATTAAAACAAGAGAAGTGGACTAATCATTAACAGCTTTCTCTTCCGTACTAAAGGGCTCTGAATCGACCTGCATTTCAAGCAGTTTCGAATAAATCCCGAGAGCAGCCCAGGCATCAGTGGCTGCATACAGAAGCTGAGGCTCCGTCAATACAGGGGCATCCCAATTCGTAAGCCTTTGCGCTTTTGAAATCCTGAAACCAAGAACAATCGCCGATAATTTTTTCAGGCTGAAATTTTCAATTCCGTAATCTCCAACTATTTCCTGAAGATCAACAAAAGCCGCAGGTTTGAAAGGGGTAACACGCTGAAGAATTTTTATATCATCGCGGATAGCCACTCCGATCTTGATAATTTTCGGGGAAGCCAGAATCTTTATCAATCCTTTAGGCAGTCCGATACGGCTTATCCGAAAAAGAAAGGCTTTACTGTCGGTGGATAACTGCAGCAGTGAAACAGGGTTATTCTGGCCTTTTGCAAAGCTGGGCTTGGTTTCTGTATCAAAGCCCAATGAATTTTGAGCGCTAAGATATTCAAGAGCAGCATTGACCTGTTCGGGTTTTTCAATCACATAAATAGTACCCGGAAATGAATTAAGAGGTAAAAGCTTCAGTTCCTCTTCTGTAATACTCTTCTTAAAAATGCCGTTTTCTCCATCCATACCTTAAAAAATTCATCTTGTCGCTCCAATCATAAAATTAATCCAGATCTAACCTGTCTCCTTCCTTTGGGTCCTGATCTTTGTTCTCCTCATCCAGATTCGTATTGCTGTAAAGCAGGAAATGAATAGCACGCAAAGCGTTAACCAATTTTTGCCCCCAGTATTGCTCAAAATTATTTCTGCACTCAGTGAAAGCGCTATTCATCACCTCCACGGTTCCAATCCGGTAAGAAAGTACAAAATCCTTCAGATCCTGATAGATGTCAGCAATATTTTCAGAAATGCTCCCTTCCATCGGGATATAATTATACTGCAGGCTGGAATCATAGATCTCCTGATAGGCATCTGCATCACCCAGTTTGGAAATTAATTTATCATGGATATAATTATAATCTTCCTCTGTTACATATTTTTCAGCTTCTTCCTCCGACACCTCCGAATCAGGTTCAGGTAGTAAAGCAGCCTTTAAATACAAAAGAGGAAATATTTTCTGAATGCGGGAAAGAAAATCCTTTCTGGAAAAATGCTCGGCTTTTTCGATAAACGAACAATATTCATTTGCAACAGTTACAAATTCAATAACATTTTTAGAATATACCAGCTGTGAAAAAACTTCCCTGCTCATTACAGACTCTTATTTTGAAATTGCAAAAGTAATGAAAATAACCCAAAAAGGCAGAAAATCATGTTTTTATATAAAAATCAAACAGATAGAAAGGCGCAAAGAAGGTTCAGGGATTACTTCAGTGCGAGTATACCTCCTGAATCAGCTTTAATGATTTCCTTATCAAGCATCCATCGTGACACCCGGATTACTTTCTTTTCAGGTTCGTTTATTTGGTCAATGATCTGGGTAATTGTCACTTTATCAGAGGAAATGAGATCTTTTATTTTTTCAGAAAGACTGGAGAATTCCGAAAAGCTCATCCCTGTTTCATGTTCTCCTTTACAGACATCACAGTTACCGCAGGATTCAGAATGAACCTGCCCGAAATAACTTAACAAAGTGCGGCTGCGGCATTGCTCTTTCCCGGCTGCATATCCGATAACTGAATCAACCTGGTGCTGATACTGAACTTTCCGGTTTTGATAATTTTCAGGGCTAATATGAACCCGTTTTTCATCGACCCTCTCCTTCTCAAAAGAGATCACCGGCAATTTCTTTCGTGGAATGTAATGGAGGATCTTCATTTGTGATAAAGTTTTCAGATTCTGGTAAACTTCATCTTTCGCCAACCCCGACCGTCTGGAAAGAAGCTCCTCATCAATGCTGACATAATCAGAGAACACTCCGGAATAAGATCTTAAGATCAATTTTATAAAAACATCCAGATCCCTGCGCTCGGTCTGAATCTTGTAGAGATCATCACGGCTGATGATAAAATTGATCCGAGAGAAACCATCAATATTTTCAACATATTCCAGGTACCCTTCCCTTTCAAGCAACTTAAGGCTGTGATAAACAAGAGATTCCTGCATTTTAAATTTACCGGAAAAGTCCTCTATCCGAAAATCAAAAACCGAATCCTTTCCTCCGCCCAAAGGTATCATTAAGTAATTCGCCACCGCTGCATAGACCTTGCGGATGCTCTCCAGGGGAGGGAAACTGTCGGTCACCATTTTATGAAGCCGCCTCTTATCGGAACTGTTATAAATCATTACGGCCATCGATCTTTTACCATCGCGGCCGGCCCTCCCGGCTTCCTGGAAATAGGCCTCCAGAGAATCGGGCAAATCCAGGTGAATCACAAATCGCACATCGGGTTTGTCAATCCCCATCCCGAAAGCATTGGTAGCCACGATAATCTGTGTTTTCCCTCCCATCCAATCATCCTGCTTTTGGCTCCTCAATTCAGCACCAAGGCCCGCGTGATAAAAATCAGAAGAGATGCCCTGCTGTTTCAGAATCTCAGCAACCTCTTTTGTTTTCTTCCGGCTCCTGACATAGATTATTCCGGTTCCCTTTACTTTTTTAGTGGTACTTAACAGATACCCAAGTTTATCTTCCTTTTCACGCACCAGGTAGGTAAGATTCTCCCTGAAAAAACTTTTTTGCAGAACGTTCTTCTTGCGAAAGATAAGCTTATCCTGAATATCCTCCACTACTTTTTCCGTTGCTGTAGCAGTCAGTGCAAGGATGGGAACAACGGGAAAGAATTTTCTCAGTTCAGCAATTTTCAAAAAAGAAGGCCTGAAATCATATCCCCACTGAGAGATGCAATGAGCTTCATCCACGGTGATCAGATTGATCTTCATTCTGACAAAATATTCAAGAAACCTTGGTGAAGCCACACGCTCAGGCGAAACGTACAGGAATTTATAATCCCCGTAAATTGCATTGTTCAGCGTAATATCAATTTCCCGGGAGCTCATACCGGAATAGATTGCCAGAACTTTAATCCTTTTGGCACGGAGATTTTCGACCTGATCTTTGATAAGTGCTATGAGAGGAGTGATCACAATGCACATCCCTTCACAACTAAGAGAATATACCTGAAAAGTAATGGATTTCCCTCCGCCGGTGGGCATCAATCCAAGGGTATCTTTGCCGTCAGCTACCGATTGAATAATCTCCTCCTGAAGAGGCCTGAAATTTCTGAAACCCCAGTATTTGAATAATATATCATGAAATTGATTCATAAACGCGATTCAACCGATAAAAATATTTTCACTTTTCTGGTTTTCATCGATCCATTTTAAACGTGTATACCAAAAAATCTTGGTGATTTTCTTATTAAAGAAAAGCTAAATATACAATTTAAATCTACTGGTAAGATTTGTTATTATTGAATAAGTGATAAGTTTTTTGAACCACTGAAGGATCAAACCGGATCTCGTCCCCTGATTAACCGTAATAAGATGGCGATGATTGCCAATACCAATAAAATATGAATAAGATGTCCCAGATTAAAGGCAAAAAAGCCCAGTGCCCATGCAATGACCAGAATCACAGCAATAACATAAAGTAAACAACTCATGATATTTGAATATTAATACTGTAATGTAAATACATAATTTTTCAACGATAAAGTTATACCGGCCACTCAAAAAACAAATTGTCATCCAACTTGTCCAATTAACCATTAACCAGTTCATACTCCCATTTTTTTTATCCTGAATATCGTATCCAGTTTAAAGATAAATCTGATTCTATCCTTCAATAACCCATTTGAGGAGGAGATATTTTCTGAAACAAGAAAAGGAAAATATATTTCAAAGAAATTCCATATTCCGGCTTTTATTCCAGCCTCGTAAAATAAAGGTGATTGATAGGAATTTTCCAGACCATGATCATTATATAGAACATTGAAGAAGGGTTTGATGGGAAGAGAAGAGATTTTTCCAGGTAAATGGCTTGTCAGGGATAAAGAAAAAAGCCAGTCACTGAAACCAAGATATTTATTAACCGGGGAAATCAGTCCTCCTTCATTCAAATTCATTTGTCTTGACCAAACGGTGGCCGGAAATTCATCGAAACGATTGGGAAAAGTTCCCTGGAACAAATATTCATCTCTACCGCTTCGGCCTGAAGGAGAAAGGGTATAAATACTGTTTATTAGTCTGTTATTTAGCATCTTACCAGTATAAAAACGGATATCCATTCCCCTGTTTATTCCATAGTAACTAAACCTGTAATTGAAAGTGAAAGATGACTTCAGATATTGCTGACTGATTTCGAGGCCAGCCAGTAAACTGAATGGATTAATCATTGATTGTTTTTCAGCAGAATAACCCAAATGCCAATAAGACCGGAGATGTGCCTTTTTAAGATCTAAAATTTCCTGAAGATTGGATGCGGCTGTATAATAGCCAAAAAATTTCTGTCTCAATGCATCATCTGATTCATCGTTTCTAAGATAAAGATCCACACCTGTTTTAATCTTATGATAGTTTTGATCCCCTGGAGCGCCAAAACGTGTCCCTTCCAGATTTAAAGTTACCATTCTAAAAAAACTATTATATGGGATTATATTAAACGATAATTTACCATAACCGGCAAAGCTTGAATTAAAGGCATAAAAAGGCATAAGAAAGTATTCGAATCTCTTTGGCAATAAAAAACCGTTATGTAATGCTATTCCAGCCATAAACCCATTTTCCCTGGTCCAATTTACTACGGGAAAATACATGATGGTTGCTTTATCCGGATCTTCAACTGTAAAATAAAACCGTGCCTGTAAAGGTGGAATTGTTTTGAATATGCCCTTGCTCCTGATGTAGTTATTTAATCTGTATAATTCAGGCATCACATGTTCAGGATCGATTTCTATTTTCGAATAATCACTGTCGGGAATACTAATCCATTTCCTTCCACCAAATCCATTATTCCATTTTTGCGATATAATCGAACTTTCTTTCATTTCAGCAATGAGAAAAGGAGATTCCATTTCGCCTTTATTCTTTACCAACAATTGATTGTTATGCAGTTTGATTAATTTATAATCCAATCTTTTTGTGGTTCCAATCAGATCATCAAAAAACCAGGATAAATCTCTTCTTGTTTCTGATTCAAAATATGTTCTGAGATCACTTGGCCCGGGATGAGAAAATTTTTCCTTTTTATAAAAACCCTTCATAGTGGAATCGAATAATGAATCACCAAGATAGGCCCTTAAATAATTAAAGGCCTGTCCCGCTTTGTTATAAATCATCAGATCATAATTTGCCAAATTAAAATCTGCGGCGGGTAAATTTATTGGCTGTTCAAGATTTCTGCAGGCCTGACCAAGCCATTCAAGTTCATTTTTCCACTGTACAGGCATTTTATCAAGACTGAAGAATTTTGCAATCTTATAATTTTTGAAGTAGACCTCCCAAAGCTTTTTCGCAGGATAGAAGTTGTTCATATAACGGATTTCATAAGCGCTGGAGAGTCCTTCATCCAAAAAGGGATATCTTCTTTCATTAAATCCCAGGGCGCCATAAAACCAGCTATGAGCCGTTTCGTGAGCTATTACATCATCAAGAGCATACCCATCCTTCACAATGCCTATTACAGTGATCTCCGGATATTCCATACCGCTGCCGGCGCTTAAGGCGCTTTGAACCGCGGTAAATGTACTGTATGGATAATCCCCTGCCACAGATGAGAAGAAGCTGATGGCTCTGTTAATATAAGTTATGGCATTCTTCCACAAGACAGATTGTTCATCAGTAAACAAGGCCATGGTGGTGATTACTTTTCCTGATTTAAGATTGACATTCCCTTTTAATACATGAAACCTTTTATCTGCAAACCATGCAAAATCATGAATATTCTTTTCCTTGTATCTTAATGTCTTCATCTTTTCGGAGGAAGGCGGAAAAACTGCTTTACCTGATTTATTGCTTATCCATGAAGTGTCTGCTGAGATTTTATTCAATGTTTCCTGTTCTTTCGGATTCTGAAGTATTCCGGTTGAGCCAACAATATAATTAGAAGGCAAAGTAATACTTACGTCGAAACTTCCGAATTCAGAATAAAATTCCCCCTGATCAAGATAAGGCATCTGATGCCAGCCCTCCCGGTCGTAAACCGCTGGTTTAGGATACCATTGTGAAATCTGATAGGACTGACCAATGTGACCTAACCGTGAAGTTACACCTTTGGGAATTTTTACATGAAAAGGAGTCGTAATTTTGATGGTAGTATTGGGAGGTACTGGTTTAGCAGGAATGATTTCACAGATATCAATGTTTTTATCTGACAGGTGCCATTCTGCACGTTTGCCATCTATTTGGAAATCCAGAGAATCAATATATCCCCTCAACGTGGGATCATCAAATAATTTTTGCTTCCCCCTGATCTCAAATAATTCTTTTGCCAGAGCAGTGCTATTGTTGAAATAAGCATTGGGCCATAAGTGGAAAAAAAGACTTTTCAGAGTATCCGGAGAGTTATTGACATACTCAATTTCTTCGTAGGCATTTAACTCGTGAAGCGAATCATTGAGTGAAACTTCAATCCTGTAATTGACATTCTGCTGGAAATAATGCTGCGCAGAAGCTTTATACAGAGGCCAAATAATTAAAGTACTAACAATAAAAAAAAACAAGAACCCGTTTAACTTCACATTCGGTTGTAATAGCAGTTTTAATAACCTGAGTTCGAAATAAAATCAATTAAAATAGAGCAGGTTGGCCTGAAGTCTGATTGTTTTCGTCTTAATGAAAAATTTCAGACCGGAATATTTATCCTGTCGAACTCTGGTTATTCAGGTTAATGACAGTATAATTTCGCCTTACTTTAGAAGCCTGACCTCAACCGGGATTAGTTCGTACTATCTGCGCAGAAACACCGGAGAAGGCACATCCTGGTTAATTTCATCTCGGATTCAGGTTAATAATTAATAAATTACATAATTTTTAATAACCTTTCAACTGAAATAATTCCATAACAGGAAAAAATATGAGTATTTATATTAGTTACACATATCTCATTTCCCTAATTTAAAATATTTCCATAAAAAGGGTTAAGCAATTTAAAAACAGCTCAACCTTTTTTATGATTTCAGATAAACCCATTTGTGATGGTACTCTCAGATTAAAAGGAGAATGATGATGATTAAAAGCACTGTTCCACCACCGATGTAAATAACCCCGCTATCCCTTTTGATTCTTTCTTTGGTTCCTTTCAATTCTTTTCTAAGTTCACGCCTCTCGCTTGCGGTCAAATTGGATTTATCCATTGCACGTATTTCCTCTACACGTTTTATCAAACGTGCTGCTTCCTCTGCGGACATTTTATTTTCAGTACTTGCTGGAGCCACAGGATTTCCAGATTCAGATTTTTCCGATGCGTAAATGGCTATCGGAGCATTTAATGCTAACAAGAGCAGTACAAATAAAAGTTTTGTTTTCATGTTATTGACATTTAAAATAAGTTAATAATATCTATTAACAAAAAAATGAATTAATATGTTTCAGAAATTAAACGTAGAATCATTCTTAATATGAGAATAGAGTCATTCCCGCAGGCAGGCGTATACAAAACAGTAAACAGCGGGCAGAGGACAGAGTTTATTTAACATCATTCTTCTGAAAATTCCTTCCCTTTATGAAGAAAGGAATGAACACCGTAAACTGGCTTCCTTTTCCGGGTTCGCTTTTAACCTTGATTTTCCCTTTATTGATTTTAAGAATAGCCTTGATATAACTTAATCCTAATCCAAAGCCCTTGGTACCTGGAAGTAAGGAAAGACGATAAAACCGATCAAAGATTTTATCCTGAATTTTTTTACTCATTCCGATCCCCTGATCTTCAACGATTATATACAATCCCTTACTGTCATTGCTGGTGGTTATGGTAATTTCAGGAATTTCAGGGGAATACTTATTGGCATTATCCAGCAAATTATTGATAATGTTCATGAAATGAATGGGATCTGTGGTGACATGAGGGTTGGCAGCATTAAGATTTTTATTAATCCGGCCATTTCGCTTGTCAATCTGAATCTTTATCCCCTGTATCGCTTCTTCTATTTTCTCATGGGCATTGATTATCTGAAATTTAAAATCAAGTTCTTTCCGTTCAAGACGGGCAGTCTGCAAAATTCTGTTAACCTGCTCGTTCATCCGCATGATCTCCATTTTGATCATATTGGCATAGTATCTTACCTTTTTCTCGTCTTTTATCGTCTCATCATCTAATATTGAATCAATAGCAATGGATATCGTGGTGATCGGGGTTTTAAATTCATGCGTCATATGATCGATATAATCACTTTTCAGTTGCGATATTTTCCGCTGTCTTGCTATGTAAATAAAACTCCAGGAATAAGTAAAGAGAATGATTAATAAAAACAGAATAGAGAGAAGCGCAAAAATGCCGTTGGTCCAGAAGGATGGATTGGTGTACCATTTGTATAAAACAACTGCAATTCCGGTAATAGAAGTGGCCATCAATAGGATCAGAAATATGAAATTGCGCTTGTTCACTTTCTCGTAACTGTTAAAATATGTAATTTATGAACAAATTGATCGTCTAAAAGTTGATCGCATTTCAGGATTTCTTCTGTTGCCACATGCACTTAAATATTTTATTGGATATGAATTATTTCAGAAGGTTGCGATACTCCGTTTTCATTAAAAGATATTACAGTAAAATAATAATCCTGATCTGTATTTAAACATCTCATCAATAATGAATCATTCTCATACACCATCCAGGAATTGTAAAGTTTATCAGGGGCAATTCCCCAACGTACCAAATAACCCTGGGCGTTTTCCTGTTTTCTCCAATGAAGAGACACATTTCTGCGGTCCGTGTAACGAGCAACCTGGAAATTACTCACAGGAGAGGGTATTTTTCCCGATCCTACGCCAAAGATTCTTATATCCGATATCGCCAGATAACCCATAGGAACATGGATATTGTTATAGCGAACGAATCTGGCTGTTTTTGGTTCTGCCAATTGGATATAATCGTTGGGGACATCCCTGAAATTATTTCTTCTGTCCGCTAGAATCTCCCAATTTTTTCCATCCAACGATCCTTCAATGGTGTAGCGATGAAATAGTCCGGGAACCCTCCCATAAATATCCGATTGATAATCAAAATAATTCACCTGGATAGCGAATATCTTGCCTGCTTTCCCAAGATCAATTTCCAGCCATTGCTTATCATCATTTTTTTGAGCTACCCAGAAAGTTTTTACATTTTCATCGGTAACAGCTTCGGCTTTATAGTTCTCCAAGGTCGTAGAACTTCTTACCGGCTTTGCAAAGGAGAGGAGCATCCAGCCTATAAATCTGCCTTTCTTTTCCGGATGATCGGGCGAATAATGGGGAATCGCCAAATTCAGCATCGCAATACATGAGATCATCCTTATCAAAAAAAGCCGGAAACATGCATATCCTTCTTTCCCAGTTCATATTTACAGAAAGTGACATGGTGGCAAAATGCCAGAAATCCCCACCGTCCGTCCTCACGGTACTTCCATGGCCGGCCCCGTTGATAAATCCTCCGGGTTTAAAAGAAAAAGGATTGTTGGGAGAATATTGATAGGGACCTAAAGGATGCTCCCCAATATAAACTCCGTCAGCATAAACATTAAACTCGGTTCCGGGCGCCGCGTATTGCAGATAATACTTGTTTTTATATTTGGTCATCCAGGCCCCCTCGATGTAACCCGTTAAAACAGTATCCGAATTATTTTCTCCAAATCCTTCCCAACCATGTTTCAGAGGATCGAGATTAAACAACTCCGTAATCTTTTTATCAGCGATAAAGCGGCGGTTTTTGTCGAGCTTTTCCCCCCTGATCGGATAGACATTGGACGATCCCCAGAACATATAAGCCCGCCCGTCATCATCGATAAAAAGATCAGGGTCCTGTAAGTTCTTCAGGATAGAGGGCACAACTTTCCAATCACCTTTAAGAGGATTATCTGTGTATAAAATACTCATATTGCCGGAAGGGTCTCCGGTAACATAAAGAACTGAATCCTTGTAATTATGGGCTGCAGGAGCATTGCTTCCCTGAAAGTACCATTTCTCCGGCTTAACAAAGCTCCAGTTCAGCAAATCTGCAGAATGCCAGTATCCCATTGACCGGGTGACAAACATGTAATATTCCCCCCGAAATTTAACTACCGCCGGATCAGCACCCGATCGGTAGGAGATATTCTCATCGGAATTATAAATCATGTAGGTGTAATCGATATTGATGGGATTGCAATAGGTATCCGCTCTTGTGAATTGTGCCTTCAAACTGCTGGGGTTTGTAAATGCAGCCCCCGCAATAATTACAATTTGAAGAAGAAATAGCTTTTTCATTACGTTTAGTTTAACACAGAATTTAACAAAAGAGGAATGAAAAAGTTGTGTAGAGACGCACGACCGTGCGTCTCATTTCAGGCAAGGTCGTGCGCCTTATTCTTTGTATAATCGTGCGTCTTATTTTGGGACAGATCTTCATTGCGTCCATTGCGGTTAGAATTGCCAACTGACTGGCAATTAATATGTTAAAAAGTGAAGATTGCAAATTTTCACCAGCCCTCTTGAACAATTTTGAAACAAATCCGGAGGAGCAAGGGAAAATTAAATGATCATTTTTTAATTTGATTAATCATTTAGCAGGCCCATCCTCATAATTTCTTCATAATTAAAGTCGTAACTTTAATTAGTTAATTTTAAAAATATTCAATCATGAAAAAATTACTATGGATCCTAAGTTTGGCAATGATGTTAGGCATATTTTCAGCAAATGCCCAGGAAAAGAAAGCAGAGAAGAAAACTAAAGCTAAAACTGAGCAGACTCAAGTCAAGTCGAATAAGCCGGTAAAAAAGAGCACTGAGAAGGCCGTCAAAACGGAAAAACAGGGGAAAGCTGCAAGCGGAGATAAAATCGTACCCGGCAAAAAAGGGCCTGAGGGTCAGGTTGTATACGAGGGTCCCAAAGGAGGTCAATATTACATCAATAAAAATGGTAACAAAACTTATTTGAAAAAGTAATTGCATTCATTTTTTATCTGATCAAAGAGGGTGCCCTAAAAGCACCCTCAATTGTTACGCGGTAAAATCTCCCCTTCGCGTTATCATCACCCCTGCCTTTGTGTTAATTCGTTACAAATTCGTGAAATTCGCACAATGTAATTCGCACACAGCGGAGTGCGTCATTATGGCAAAAGGTTGACACTACCATAACTACTGTCAATTGTAACAGTCGATTTAGGATTTGAATTTTTTCCAATGATCCCGCTCACACTGTAATTGGTATTTCCCCTTGAAACACTGAGCCTTCCTTCCGGATGTTTAAGATCACAGTAACGTACATTGCCCTCAAGCTTATACGATGCTTCCGGAGAAATCCCTAATTTAACGCCGGCATATTTGTTGACCAGTTTTATGCTTTCAAATCCAGGTTGTACGCTTTCAATCTTAAGGTTTCCATAACCATTATTCAAATCAAGTTTGTTGCTCAGCTTTTCAATCTTTGTTCCCGAATACATTGCATTCATCATCAAACTTCCAACTGAAGTTATCTTGTACTGATCGTATTTGGAATCGGTAGTCAATGATTCTATTGCCCCTGTATTGAAATCCGAATACTTTGTTTCAACTTTCAGGTTTGCTCCCTTATCCAGAAAGAACTTGGAATATTTCAAATCCAGGTTGAGATCGCGTGTTTCTTCAATATTTGCCTTACCATAGGCAATGTTCATGTTCAAAGCAGGCGATAAAAGCTTAGCGGCGGTAAGTTCACCATAGCTGACATTAAAATCACCTCTTCCGGTGAGATTTTTCAAGTTGACAGTGCCGTATTTCTGGTCGATAGCAAGATCGCGGTCTGCAGGGATAGAAATGTGATAGTCGATGCTGAACTCCTTCGAATTATTGCTAAAGGATTCCAGGTTGGTGACCGCAACAATGGTCTTCCCTTCAAGATTGATCTGAACATTGATCCTATCCAACAATTTCTGAGATCTTTCGGTATTTCCCTCCACCCATATTTTGACATCCACTACCACAGAGTCCTTTCGGTTATCATCGATATAAATATGCCCGTATTTATTGGAAACCTGTATTTTCTGAATTTTGCTCAGAGGATAACTTCTATAGACTCTTTTGGTCAGATCAGCCCGGGCATTTAATGATAAAATTACAGCGATGGCAATTAAGCTAAATCTTATTGTTTTCATGGTACATTAATTTTTGTTGTTTCACAATTTCCATATTACTCTTAACAATATTCAAGATTTCCAGTTTAGCCTGGAAGTATTGGATCACAGCATTCTGAAGCCGATCATCATTGGGGTTGTTTTGGTAATCTTTTCTGAGATTCTTAAATTGATCATCCATTTCAGAGAATTCGCTTTTTACCGCTAAAAGATCCTTTTCGGAACCGGCACCCTGCTTTATTAGCTGTTCCACCTGATTCATTTCAGCATTGATCTGAAGAGTATAATAATCTCCAGCCTCGTTGATTTCATTCTTCTGAGTTGACAGAGATTGATCTTCCGGTCTCTCCAGTTTTATATACAAATAAAGATTGGCCGATAAGAGAATAATCACCAGTGACGCCGCGACTTTTAGAAAAACAGTGAAGTGATTTTTAATTCTCTTCCTACGGAGTTTTTCCTGAAACCTCTCGAAATGACCGGCAGACGGTTCTTCCTCCGTTTCAGCGATTCTTTCCAGTGTTTTATCTAATTCAATCATAGATTTTCTCCCTAAACTTTTCATTCCTTTTCTCAATCAGCAATTCCTGCAATTTCTTTCTTGCTCTTGAATACTGCGTCCTTGACGAGACATTCCGTATTCCAAGAATCCTGCTGACTTCTTCATGATTATAACCCTCGAAAAGAACCAAAGAAAGAACAGCCCGGTATCCATCCGGCATAAGCGAAATAGCCGATTTTACCTCTTCGATGGTAATATTCTCTATTTCTGATGGTTTCTCATCCCATACAGGAAGATTTTCATGCAGTTCTTCAAAGACCACCTTCTTCTTTCTTAAATAATCCAGAGAGTTGTTAATCACAATTCTTTTCAGCCACGCTCCAAAACTTACTTCTCCTCGATAAGTATTCAATTTACTGAAAGCCGAAAGAAACGAATCCTGCATAATATTCTCTGCGGCGTCAGTCAGACCCACTATCCTGAGGCTTGAATTATACATGGCCTTATAATAAAGCCTGTAAATTTCAAACTGCGCTTTTGAATCTCCCCGCCTGCACCGGTCAAGCAAGTCCTGATGGATATTTAAAAACTGACTTTCCAATTTGATTTCATTTCGGTTAAAGGACGCAAACAGATAGAATATGTTGCATCGTCTTGTGGCGAATTTTCACGAATTTGTTACAAATCGACACGAGCACAAATTATACGAACACACTAATTTAGAAGCTATTTACTGTTCGACTCCATAAAAAGAGACACACCGTGCTTCTCTGCAAAATCAACCGTTCACTGTTCAGTAATCACTGACCGTCCGCGTTAATTCGTCATCAATTTGTATAATTTGCATTTGTGCGTTCGTATTGTTTCTCCGTCACCTCATTAAGAATTTCAATTATTCTTTCATTTCTGATGATTACCATTCCAATCCGTTCCTGCGAAATTCCTTCTTTAAGCTTGTAATCATATACAGGTGTTTCATTGATTAAAGATGACTCAAAGCATTTGAACACAACATTCTCCTTATTATCCAGATTTTCTGCAACTTCAAGAATGTGAGAAGAAATATAAAAGAGATTGTTTTTAATCTTGGCTATTTTAGAGACGATTGCAAGTGAGGCATCGAAAGCATCTTTGACATTGGTTCCCCGGAAAAGTTCATCAAAGATTATTACTAATTTCTTTTCTGAACTGATTTTTCCGGCAATATCTTTTACTCTTTTTACCTCAGAGTAAAAATGGCTGTAACCAAAATTTATGTTGTCTGAGAGATTGATCGTTGTATATAAGCCATTAAAAACGGATGTTTTCAAATTTTTAGCAGGCACGGGAAATCCAAGGTGAGATAGGTAAATCATTATACCTATTGTTTTCAGGAAAGTAGATTTTCCAGACATATTCGGTCCGGTAAGAAAACATAGACTGGAGTTGTTTTGAACGGTAAAGCTATTTGTCACAGGAGAGGATAGAAAAGGATGAAAACCATCCGTCATCTCAAAAACGATTCCGGATTCAAAAGTGTATTGAGGCAAGGTATACCCTTCGCTTTTCATAATACTGCTTAATGTCTGAAGAACATCGATCTTATAAATAATCTGAATTACCTCTCTCAATTGATGTTTGTGACTCTCCCTGAAAAAGTGATCCAGTGCATTTATAACTGAATAAGCAAGATTCTCAGCTTGTTGAGGCGGATTGAGCATTATCTTCCAGAGTATTTTTATAGATAGGAACTTCTTTACCTCTGCGAAATCTTCTTTTAATGTTAATGGAACTTCAAGTTCATCAGTTTCTTCAATGAAATTTTTTAGATCAATCAAAAGTTGAATGATGTATCGAATTCCATTTGAAATGATCCAATAGTCTCCATCCGGAGAAATCAAGTTCATAATTCCATTATAAGTCGCATCTATAATGTTATCGCGCAAAGGGTTTTTATTAATTGCAAGATAATGTTCAATAAAAGCACAATATTCTGAGTTGAGTTTCAAATGGGGTTTATTTTTGAAGAAGAAATGAATCTCTGCTTTCCTGCCTTCCAACGAGTTAATATCAAAAGTAGGGGTCTTGAATAGTCTTAACACCGTCTCTTGTCCACCTTTTGTTACAGTGCGTCCAAAAACTGAAAACAGGCATTTCTCTGTTCTGTCATTTTGAAATAGTTCCAAGTCCAGGCTAGTTTGTTTATCATATTCAAAAAACATGGTACTTTAATTAATTAGGTTTGGTAATTGTAAAAACAATATGGTTTCAATTATGGATTAATTCTGCTTCTATATTTTTCGAATTGATCTATCATCAATTTTCTGCTGTTTTGTGTCCCATGTGCGGGAAAATAAATACTGCAACCCGCGTCGAGCAATTTACCCCAACTCTTAATCATTAGATCAGGGTCCTCAGCAAAAGGAGGGTAAATCATTCTTTTTATCACCCCAAACATTGCATCTCCCACTATAGCAACTTCATTGTCAACAATCAGGCTCATAGAACCGGAACTGTGACCTGGCGTATGAAGAAGATAACCATTGAAACCAAAATTGTCCAAATCAAAACGTTCCTCCACCAAAAAATCATATTCCACGGGTTCATACCTGAAATGAGACTTAATTTTGGATTCCCATAAGGAGGTAAGTAATCTTGTAATAAAAAAGGCTCCTCTAATGGAAGGATTCTCACCCTGTTTCAAAAATTGAGCTTCTTCTTTATGTATAATGATTGGTAAATGATATCTTTCTTTCAGATAAGCTGCATTTTCAGCGTGATCAAAGTGGGAATGGGTCAGAATGAGAGCGGTGATGGTAATGCCGTTGAATTTGTCAAGCCGCCGGACTAAAATTCTTCTTTTGGATTTTCTGCCGGTATCTACTAAAAGGGCCTTCTTACCTTTGATAACCAGGAAACTGTTGCTCCGGCCTTTTAACAACTGATGAATTTCATAACCATTTTTCGTTACCCACATAGGACTATGAAATAAGGAATTACGAATTAGGAATTATTAATTTCACGAATCGAAGATCCGCGAAGCTAATTTAGTACGAATTTACATAAAAAATCTTAGATTGTGGGCTATAGAAAGAGAAGTTACACAGAGTGAATAGAGAAAAACTGAGCTACACAGAGAATCATGAAGGAATCAAGGATTAAGAATTACTAATCTCTATTCTCTATAACTCGTCTCAAGCATATCAGCACATCGGAATTGAAATGATAAACTTGCTCCCCTTCCCATATTCAGATTCTACCGAGATGTTTCCGTTTAGCATCTCGATCAGTTTTTTACTGATTGACAATCCTAATCCGGATCCGTTAAATTTGCGGATAAGATTATTTTCAAGCTGCACAAAAGGATTAAAAAGCAGATCAATATCTTCCGCCTTGATGCCAATGCCAGTATCTGAAACTTCAACCCTGAAGTACCCGTTATCTCTGATACAGTTAATATCGATGGATCCCTTTTCCGTAAATTTAACTGCATTATTGACTAAATTTAAAAGAATCTGATGTACGCGTTTTCTGTCACTTTTTATTTCACCCATTCCCGGTGTATTTATAAAATGGATGGGAAGGCCTTTCATTGCAGCAAAAGGCGAAATCATTTTAATAACCTCCTCAATGATATTCTGTATGTTAAAATTCTCAAAATCAGGCTTTATTTCTCCGGCTTCAATTTTGGAAATATCCAGGATGTCATTTATTAATGAAAGCAAATGACGTCCGCTACATTGAATCATTTTTACCTGTTTTTTCTGTTCCTCATTTAATGGTCCAGGTAATTGTTGCATCAGAATCCCGCTGAATCCGATAACTGAATTCAGTGGTGTGCGAAGTTCATGTGACATATTGAGGAGGAAGGTTGTTTTAAGCCGGTCGGACAATTCAGCACGCTCTTTGGCAATTTTAAGCTCTGTATTTTTCTCAAGCAACTTAGAGGTCTGAACTTCCAGTTCCTTTGATTGAATTTCAAGCAATCGGTACTGTTCATCAATCCTGGTTGAAAAATCATTTAACTTCTTAAAAGACATTACTCTGTTCAGATTGGCATTTAACCTGTAACGGATTTCTTTCGTCAGCTTAACAGCAAAAGAAGAGAATGAAGTGTCGGAGCACAAAATAACCGCTCCAATAATGTTTTTATTTTCCAGGAAAGGGAGACACAGTATTTCCTTAGAATGAAAATCCCCTGTAAAAGGCAAGACATAACCATCTTCGGACATTACATCCAGATGAAGTACTTTCTTTTCAGAAAACAGTTTACTGAAAAGTCTCTGGCCAGCAGGATTTTCAATCATATCTTTCCAACCCACTGATATGCCACCGGTTTCATAGAAAATTAATTTTGAATTATCTTCATTGAATAAATAGACTGCCCCGGTCGCACTATGAGTAATAGATAGGATAGCGTCCAGCATCTTGCGGAAAAATGGTTTAATATCATTTTCACTGAGCAGTAAAGATGCTATTTCAGAAATTTTATTTTTTACGGTAAGTTCCTCCTCAACTGAGGCGACCATGTTATTGAAGGCAGAAGCCAGAATGCCTATTTCATTATTTGATTTATAATTGCTTCTCAGGCTATAATTTCCACGTCCATATTGAATAGTGACTTTGGTTAATTCTTTTAAGGGATGAGTGATATGCCTTACAAGAAAATAGACAATCCCAATGGTGAGCAGGAATAAAATGCCAAATACAATTGCAAAACGAATGATCACAAGATGCATTTCCTTTTTAGCATCGAAATACAAGGAATCAGCCTTTTGAGTACTATATGCAATGATAGTTTCAATAATGCTGAAAAGTTTCTCGCGGTAAATTTCATTTCCTCTGAGATTTAAATTCGACTGATCCGATAATCCTGATTGCTTTAACCGGATCACTTCATCACGCAAAGGCTTCCATAACCGGAATGCGTGAAAAGCGGAGTCTATATCGGCTTTGGGTCCCAGGTAATTAGCATACACTATTTCAAAATAGTGATAAATACTCTTTTCCCTCTGATCAATATCCCCGATTCTATGATTTAATTCACTGAGCGCCAAATCGTCATCCATTACAACGCTCTTCAGAGAGCTCTCAATGGAAAGAATTTCATTCTTAATATCCCGGGAGGTATTGGAGACTTTTAATGGATGCTGATATATTATTTGAGAATAGTTCCAAAGATCTTTTATCTCATAATAGGCTATCGAGCCAATTACCAGAACAAAAAACAGCATTAATCCGAAACTCAGTTCGAGGAGCGTTTTTAAGTTAAATCTTCTAATCATCTGAATCTACGGTTATAATTAAAAAATCAGCCAAAGATGTTATAATACAGGATTCTGATAAAGTGTGATGATTAGGAGGAATTGCAAATTTAAACACTTTCACCAATTTACTCTTAACCTGAATGAACTATTTTCTCACTTAATTTCTACTAACACTGAAAAAATTGTCCACTGAGAACACTTCCTTTTAAATTTTTCCTGAGATTTCCTGGTTTTTATTACATAGAACCAGTCCGATGGAAAGATAGAATCAATATGAAGAGTTTTCGAATTTGGTTCACAATCAGCTTGCTGATTCTGTTTGACTGAATCGTGGTTGGATGAAAAATAAATTTTTGGAATGATTTGCAAGGGGTGTATCGGACCTTGTATCAGTGGAGGCAATTGCCCATACAATCTTCTTTCTATGAGCTTTCGGAATCTTCCTCTTGTTTTTCTGATTTTAAAGGAAGGGTTATAGTAAACGTGCTTCCAACTCCAAACTCGGATTTCACCTGAATCTTCCCATGAAGCAAATCCATTAATCTCCTACTGATCGAAAGTCCTAATCCGGTGCCTTCATGTCTCCTGGAAAGATCACTTACAACCTGAATAAATGGATTGAAGAGTGTGCTCAGATCTTCTTCTTTAATGCCAATTCCTGTATCTGACACCTCTATCTTTAATGAATCATTGTCTTTATAGCATTTAATAGTTACAGATCCCTTATTGGTGAATTTAACAGCATTATTCAGTAAATTCAGGATCACCTGATGAATACGCTGTTTGTCACTTAAAAATGGTCCTATTCCAGGCGCTATTTCAGAGTCAAGAGACAGACCCTTGTTCATTGCAGCCAATTTTTCCAGTTTTATAACGTCCTCTATAACGTCTTCAATATTGAAAGGTTCTAAATTGAGCGTCAATTGTCCGGCTTCAATTTTAGAAAGGTCTAAAATATCATTAATAAGTGAAAGAAGATGACGACCACTCAGCTGGACCATCCCAAGCTGTTTCTTTTGTTCTTCATTTAGTTGACCGGCTTTTTCCTGTAAAAGAATTCCGCTGAATCCTATGATTGAGTTAAGGGGTGTGCGAAGTTCATGGGACATGGTTGCCAGAAAGGCCGATTTGAGCCGGTCAGCTGATTCTGCACGTTCTTTTGCTGACTCCAGTTCAGCAGTACGTTTTTTAACTGTTTCTTCCAGATACAAACCATAGTTTTTCAGTGCTTCCTCTGCTTTTTTCCGTTCAGTAATTACATCAAAAACAGTGACAAAATATTCCTTTTCCGTGCTGTAGACCGAAATATGAAACCACATTTTCAGAGATTCAAGATAAATCTCAAACCGCTCCGGTTTCCCGGATAAAGTTACCCTGTTGCAAGCTTCGAACAACATGGGATCAACTTCCCTTATACTGGGAATCACCACAGAAACTTTCTTTCCGGTTACATTTCTTAATCCAGTTAAGTTTTCGAATGATTGATTAACATCAAGGTAGATGAAATCCTGAGGGTTCCCATCCTCGTACAACATTTTGCAAAAAGCAAAACCCTCCACCATATTTTCAAAAAGAGACCGGAACTTTCTTTCACTTTCTTTCAGCTCTGTTTCTGCCTGTTTGCGTTCGCGTTCGTTTTCAATTGCTTCAATAGCAAATGAAATATTGGACGTCACATCTTTAAACAGTTGAACTTCTTCCGGATTAAAATAGTACGTTCGATCAGCATATAATGAAAAGGTACCGATAACCTTATTATAAACCTTTATAGGCAGAGTCACAGATGACTTAAGACCATGCTTCTGCGCCTCCTCCCACCATTTGACCATTCTCGGATCATTGGATATATCATTGCAGATGATCTCCTGCCCGGTAAGGATGGCTAATTTAGCAGGACCCATCTCATCGGTATTGTCCAAACTCAGAAATGGATTTATTCTTGCAAAAAATTCATCTTCCAAACCATTCCAGGCGACAGGTCTCACCATCTTTCCTTTTTCATCAATCATACCGATCCAGGACATCCGGAATTTACCGAACCGGACTGAAATATTGCAAATCTCTTTAAATAAAGCATCCTTTTCATGAATATTGATGATTGCATGATTGATATGACTGAGAACCGTCAAAATACGACTGGCTTTTATGATTTCATTTTCTGCCTGCCTGTGACTTGTGATATCACGGATTGATTCTATTGCACCAATACGGTTACCCTTATCATCAAACAAAGGGGCCCACTTGATCCATATATAGGCGCCTTTGCCTTTGTAAAGGGCGGGAGCAAATATTTCTGCTTCAACAGTATTGCCTTTCTTTTTTACATTTTCAAATCTGGACAATAATAATTCTTCATTGTTGGTTTCTATAATTTCCATAAGAGTCATCCGATGATCACCATAGAAGGGTGCAGAATAAATCTGCGCCCCCTGCCCTATCATCTCATCTTTACTAATCCCTGTCATCTCCTCAATGGCTTTGTTCCAGGCGACTACTTTATTCCCATTATCGAGTACAAAGGTTGCGTCCGGCAGAAAATCAATGATGCTGCTCAGTTTTTGTCTGGATTCCTTCAATGCCTCTTCGGCTAATTTCTGCTCGGTGGTGTCCATCACAAGAGATGTAACTCCGATTTTATTCTCTGAGGAATCAACAAGGGCGGTATTGAACCACTCGCAATAAATTATTTTACCGTCCTTGGTAACATTTTCAATAAGCACCTGAGAGCCACCAGTCAGGTTTACAATTGAATTCCATTTGTTCTTTAATGGAGCAATAGCTGATTCGGAGACAATCAGGCTCCAATGTTTTCCGACGGCTTCTTCTCGTGTATATCCGAACATCTTAATCGCTGCCGGATTCCATTCTCTTATATATCCATCCAGATCAAATTCGATAACTGCCAGCGGAGTTTGCTGAACGTGTAATGCCAGTTTCTCCAGGGTGAGTTCCAAAGCTTTTTCCGCACGCCTGCTTTCGGTAACATCCTGCAAGATACAATGAGTCTGTTTAAATTCCCCGTTTATGTCGTGACCTATCTTACCATCAAAAGCTATGAATAATAGATTCCCATTTTTATGAATCATCTCAAATTCACTATGAATCTCGCCTTTAGCTTTGAATAAGGGGAAACGTTCCCGGAAGCTTTCCCTGTAAGACGGAGAAATAAAGTCGCCAAACCACTTTCCAATTACTTCCTGACGGGTGTAGCCCAGTATATCTAACCATCGCTGATTTACCTCAATAAAATTGCCATTTAAATCAAGCGACTGATAACCCAGAGGAGCTTGATTGAATAACATCTGAAACCGCTCCTCGCTCTCTTTTAATGCGATTTCTGCTTTCTTGCGTTCGGTGGTCACCTCGGTGTACATAACGATGCCTCCGATTTCCCCATCCACACGGCGCCAGGGGCGACACTCCCAACGATTATAAGTGATTGAACCATCGGGACGTTCAAAAAAATCATCCTCGCTGCCTTCAATGGCTCCAGCCAGGCAGCGTTGGTGAACATCTTTCCATCTTTGGGGCAACTCAGGAAATATATCATAGAGGTTTTTTCCTATAACATCCTCTTCCCTGACATTATAATCCTGGAGATAACGATTGCTCACTGCAATATACCGGATATCCCTATCGAGGACTGCAATGGCATTAGGATCGTGTTTTACAATATAGTGCATGATCTCCTCGCTGTCATGGAGCTCTTTTTCCGCTTTTTTTCGCTCAGAAATATCCTCGATTAAAGCAACAAAATAAAGAAATTGACCATTTTTATCATATATAGCGGTAAATGTGACTGCTTCGCAAGAAATGGTCTGATCTTTACGAATAAAACGCTTTTCTGTCTTAAAAACCGGGATTACTCCGGACTTAAGCTTGTCTAATGATTCAATATCCTTTTCAATATATCGCATATAGGAAATATCCAAGAAGGAAAGGTTCATCAGTTCCTGCTTTGAATAACCCAGGATCCGGCAAAATGCTTCATTCAGTTCCAGAATATGCAAATCAGCCCCGATGATGGCCAATCCTATACCACTCTCATCAAACATGTTCCATATAGCTGAATTTCTTACGTCTGAAAGATATTCCGAAGTGCTGGTCTGGATTCTCATGGTGTATAATTAAATGGCATTAAGAATTCGTTAAGTATTAAAAAGCAATTGCCAGAGTTACTAAATATAAGAAAATAAGGGGAATCTTTCAAATATTTAGCTCCTTAACTCTTCGACAATTAAAAATGAGGCATTAGGCTGAGTGCTGGAGACCGTAGACTAGCACATCAACACATTAGCACATCAATTTCTCCGGTCCCTGGCATAAGCCCCGACTAAGCCTTGGTACGGAGATGGTACGGAGCAGCCCCCTGTCAGAATAAAGGTAACATAAGCAGTACCAAGGCCTGAAACCGTGTTTTAAAGTATAAAGTATGCTGAAATGGAGGGGAACTGCAAATTGAAGACCTGAAAAGTTTGCGGAACCTGTATAGGCGTATTGAGCCTTGTCTCGGTTAATAATGGGTGGTGATGCGGTGGTAGAGACGCACGGCCGTGCGTCTCTACAAAGATGGGGTGTCGCATAAAGGACAATAATTTCTAACGATTTTGAGGGTATTATACATTAGGTTGTCGTCTATCGCCTTAAAAATGTTTTCTAAAATTCAGATGAAATTTGAAAGGCTGTGGCGCTGCTTAGCTATGTCAGTCTGCACTAAAGCCATCAGACAGAATTTTCAATACCCAATATTGATGTGATAATATTTCTTATATTTTTACAGTAATTAAATATCAACGGTTATGAAAAAGAGTTTGATCATTTCGGTTCTGATCCTTTTTTCTTCCCTCAGCGGATTTGCCCAACTGTTTTCGGGTTGTGAGAATGTATCGGCCTTCAATAAAAACAGGAAGCCGGATATGGGAATCGTCATCAGTTCGGGAGAAGCCGAGACCGTTTGGAATGCATTAAGACTTGGGGTTGCCGCAGAATCCAAGGGCGACAGCGTGGTAGTTTTTGTTCTCAGCAAGGCGGTAGATGTCTTTATAAAGGATGCTGCCAGAGGCAAAAATGACAGCACCAAATTTGATATTAGGAAAGCCAGCATTGATTTTCTCTCCAATGGTGGCGATATTTATACCTGCGCTACCTGCGCCAAGATGAGGAATACCGAAAACGTTGAAATGTGCACCATCACCTCCATCTTCGACCTGTACGGGATCATCAAACAGAGCAAGAAAACTGTGTATTTTTAGACAGTAGTTCAACAGCAACACAAAAACAAATCCGGCATCCGGTTTACTAATCAATGTGCAATGTTTGTTCCTCTGTATTCACCCGCAGATTTCCCCGGCTGTTTGAAAAATATATTCCGGCGAGACAAATTATTCCTGAAATGACAAATGCCAGATGAACGCCCGAAATGAAGGTGGTATTTCTGACATCACTGATCTGATTTCCGTTAAATAAGACTGAAAAGATCAGGGTTGCAATCGTCATGCTGGTCATCTGACCAATAACACGCATGGTAGCTGAGGTCCCGGATGCAATACCCAGCTGCTTTTTACTGACGGAACTCATAATCGTGTTCATGTTGGGGGAGGAAAAGAGTCCGAACCCAAGACCCATTAACACCAGGACCGGAATGATAAAATAAAGGGAGGTCTGTTCACTCAGAAACATAAACAGCAGAAGTCCGATGGCAGAAATAAGCATCCCTGATGTTGCGAGAATTCGGGGTTCTATCTTGTCTGAAAGTTTGCCCGCTATAGGGGAAAGAATGGTCATCATCAACGGCTGAGCAATAAGAATAGTCCCTGCGGTCTGAGGCGAAAATCCTTTTATCTTCTGTAGATATAAGCTCATCAAAAAGACAAGGGAATATGTAGCGCTATAATTTATGAGGGCCGCAAGATTAGAGAAGGCAAATAGCCTGTTTTTGGTAAAGAGTGAAATATTAAAAACAGGATCTTCTGATTTTAAACTTCTCACTATAAAAAGGACAAAAAAGACGATTCCGCACAATACCAAGGTCCATCCAATTATCCTTGTCAGATTTGATGAACCATAGACCAAGGCAATCAGTGCCAGGGAATAATAGGAAGATCCAAGAAAATCAACTTTACCAGGTGCTTTTGCAGTGTCTTGTTTTAGCTTGAAAAATATCAGCAGAATGGCAATCAAACCAATAGGGATACATGCCAGAAAAACGCTCCGCCATCCGAAATGCTGCGTTAAAATCCCCCCGATAAAAGGTCCGATGGAAAGTCCGAGATAAACCGAGGCAACATTTAACCCCAAAACCTTCCCCCGTTCTGCGGGAGGAAAAACCGATACAAGAATCGGAGCGCTGGTGGTCATGGTCATTGAAGCTCCAATCCCCTGAAAAATCCTCATTACAATCAGCATAGCTCCGCTCGAGGCAAATCCGCACAAAATGGTAGCAATCGTAAAAAGAACAATCCCTATCTTAAATACCGGCTTTTGCCCCTTTATATCGGCATAACGCCCGATTACCAGCAAAAACACAGCCGATGCCAGGAGATAAGAAGTCACAATCCAACTTAACGTCACAGCACTAAGAGCAAATTCTTTTTCTATGGAAGGTAATGCGATGTTTACTCCCGATACGAGAAAGGGACCAATAAAAGATGTCAGAGTAGCAATGACTATAGCTGATCTTTGAGAACTGTTCCAGGATGATTTCAATAACTTCATTTTTTAATAAATTATTCCAACCATCGACGGAAATTATACGGCTGTAATTATTAAATGTTCAATCAACAGAAAGACCTGATTAAGATTCCGGAGGATAAAAATAGTTTAATTTAAATGAATATCCGATTCCTTTACTAATTGAGTTTTCTCTTTGTCATTTCTTGTCATAATAGTCATTTGTTGTCATTAATTGTTTTTTTTACTGCACGATGACCGTTAATGACGCAGTCTATAAACATTAGGCAACATACCGGAGATTCATTTGTTTGATTTTCCAAAGATGGCATCATGACCTGAAAGTTTTGCCGGGATACATGTATTAACGTGAGTTCGATCAAAGCGAAGATTACAGACTATATTTCACTTCGTATCTGCTTTTGACCCTTGTCTGTACTGTATTTCTGTTTGATGAAACAATAAGACAGGAGATGAAAGGTATATGTAATCTGATACTACGTTTTTCCATGAGGGCTGAAGAATCAAAGTTTTAAGAGCGACTTAAAACTAAGAGGCTGCAACCTAAAGTCTAAAGCCCTCTCAACTGTTTTATCATAGTAAAAAAAACATACTTTTTTCTATGAAGATTAAAAGATAAACCTCTACCTTTGCACTCGATTTTCTAATTTGATTCTAACATTATGAATGAAAAGGATTTAAATCTATTTTCAGAATTTCCTCCGGTTTCCACTGAAACCTGGGACGCCCAGATCACTAAAGATCTCAAGGGCAAAGACTACGAAAAAGCACTTATATGGCAAACAAACGAAGGATTCAAAGTTCGTCCGTATTATCGTGAAGAAAATCTTAAGGGTCTTAGCTTCACCAATGTCTTACCGGGCCAATTTCCCTATGTTCGTGGGAAAAAAGCAACTGGAAACGAATGGCTTGTCAGGCAGGATATTGAAGTGACTGACCTGGACAAGGCAAATCTGAAAGCTCTGGATATCCTGGACAAGGGGGTTAATTCTCTTGGCTTTTTCTTCAAGGACAACCAGGAATTAACACTGGAAGATTTTAATAAACTTCTAAAAGATATTAACTTAGAAGAAACAGAGGTTAACTTTTGTATGCCTGGGAGGAAAAAGAGCCTATTCAACAGTTTCATCTCTTTCCTGAAGAAGGAAAAGATTAATCCTCTTAAGTTAAAAGGGTCCGTCAATTACGATCCCATAGGAGCATATACTCTGAAAGGAAAATTTTGTATCACCGAAACAGAAGCATTTACCCGTTTGAAAGAAGTTCTGGATTCATTTGCTGATTATCCCAACATTCAGATCATAAATATAAATGGAATTCATTTTAATAATGCAGGCTCCTCTATAGTACAGGAACTCGGATTTTCACTGGCAATAGGCGCTGAATATCTGTCTCAGTTGACTGATAAAGGTATGAATGCAGGGGCTGTTGCTGCCAAAATGAGATTTAACTTTGGAATCAGCGGCAACTATTTTATGGAAATAGCCAAACTTCGTGCTGCCCGTATGTTATGGGCAAAACTGGTAAAGGCCTATAATCCAAAAAATGGCGAATCTGCAGGAAAGATGTTGATCCATTCGGAGACCTCCTTCTGGAACAAAACGATTTATGATCCTTACGTAAATATGCTTCGCACCCAGACAGAAGCAATGTCTGCAACGCTTGGAGGAACTGATTCTTTATCAGTACTGCCATTTGATCTGACTTATGAACAGCCATCAGAATTTGCTGAACGTATTGCCAGAAACCAGCAATCTCTGTTAAAATTTGAAGCACATTTTGATAAAATAGCTGATCCTGCCGCAGGTTCATATTATATTGAGAACCTTACAGAATCGATTGGAGAACAGGCCTGGAAAATTTTCCTTGAAATTCAGGACAAAGGAGGCTTCCTTTCCGCTTTCAAAGAAGGGTTCATTCAAGCTCAGTTGAAAGCCATGGCTGACAAGAAGCTGAAAGCTATTGCCACAAGGCGTGAAAATATACTTGGTGTAAACCAGTTTGCCAATATGAACGAGCAAATAAAAACGGATATGTGCCCATCTGTTTTTAATGTTCAGGATTTAACATCCCCCGGAGCTGAAGTAGAAACCATCAAGATGTTCCGTGGAGCGCAGAAATTTGAAGCCTTACGTTATTCGACAGATCAGTTTTCTGCTTCAAATCCACGTCCTAAAGTTTTCCTCCTTACCATAGGGGACCTGACCATGAGAAAAGCCAGAGCACAATTTTCTGCCAATTTCTTTGGAGTAGCAGGTTATGAAATTACAGATAACAATGGATTCCCTACCGTTGAAGAAGGTGTTAAAGCTGCCAAAGCAGCCAGTGCAGATATTGTGGTATTGTGCAGTTCGGACGACGAATATGCCAAATTTGCACCCGAAGCTTTCAGTCAATTAGGCAATAAAGCCATTTTCGTGGTCGCCGGGGCTCCAGCATCCATGGAAGAGCTGAAAGCTGCCGGAATTGAAAACTTCATCCACATCAAAAGCAATTTACTGGAAACATTGATCGAGTATAACAACAAACTGGGAATTAAGAAAGCAATATGAAACCGGATTTTAAAAATATAGATATGAAAACCCTTTCGGGGTTGGAAACCCCCGAAAGGGTTAAAGTTGAAAAGGACTGGATGACTCCCGAACTCATTGCCGTGAAGGGAGTTTACACGAAAGAAGATCTGGAAGGCATGGAACACCTGAATTATGCTGCCGGAATAGCTCCTTACCTCCGTGGCCCGTATTCCACGATGTATGTCAACAAGCCATGGACCATCCGTCAATATGCCGGATTCTCCACCGCCGAGGAATCAAATGCTTTTTACCGCCGGAATCTGGCAGCAGGACAAAAAGGACTTTCTGTAGCTTTTGACCTTGCCACCCACCGGGGTTACGATTCTGATCATCCACGTGTAGTAGGTGATGTCGGTAAGGCAGGTGTGGCCATCGATTCCATCCTGGATATGAAGATCCTTTTTGATCAGATACCTTTAAACAAGATGTCTGTATCAATGACCATGAATGGTGCTGTATTGCCTGTACTTGCCTTCTACATTGTTACCGCCCTTGAACAGGGAGCCAAACTGGAAGAACTGGCCGGAACCATTCAAAACGATATTCTGAAAGAATTCATGGTTCGGAATACGTACATCTATCCGCCCGAATTCTCGATGAAGATTATCGCCGATATTTTCGAATACACTTCGAAATTCATGCCTAAATTCAATTCAATATCCATTTCAGGGTACCATATGCAGGAAGCAGGTGCCACCGCCGATATTGAAATGGCCTACACCCTTGCCGATGGTCTTGATTATATCCGTACAGGGATTAAAGCCGGACTGGACGTTGATGCTTTCGCTCCCCGTCTTTCCTTCTTCTGGGCAATAGGCATGAATCACTTCATGGAAATTGCCAAAATGCGGGCTGCACGTATGCTTTGGGCTAAAATTGTAAAACAATTTAATCCAAAGAATCCAAAATCGATGGCTTTGCGTACTCACTGCCAGACATCCGGATGGTCATTAACCGAACAGGATCCTTATAATAATGTTGGGCGTACATGCATCGAGGCCATGGCTGCCGCACTGGGTCATACCCAATCCCTGCACACGAATGCTTTGGATGAAGCAATTGCGCTTCCTACCGAATTTTCTGCTCGTATAGCCCGTAACACTCAAATCTATATCCAGCAGGAAACCAATATTACCCGTTCACTTGATCCTTGGGCAGGTTCTTATTATGTAGAGTCACTGACCAAAGAACTTTACGAAAAAGCATGGTCACTGATCCAGGAAGTGGAAAATCTTGGCGGCATGTCTAAAGCAATTGAAACCGGAGTGCCAAAAATGCGTATTGAAGAAGCAGCTGCCCGCACACAGGGACGAATTGACAGTGGAAAACAGGCCATTATCGGTGTAAATAAATTCCGCCTTGAAAAGGAAGATCCTATCGATATTCTTGAAATTGATAATACCGCTGTTCGTCACTCACAGATTGAGAGATTAAAAAAATTACGTTCCGAACGTAACGAAGAAGAAGTTCGAGTATCTTTGAATGCTATAACGAAATGTGCCCAAACCGGCGAAGGAAATCTTCTCGAGCTGGCTATCATTGCCGCACAAAAACGTGCTTCCCTGGGTGAGATCTCGGATGCATGTGAAAAAGTTGCAGGCCGCTATAAAGCAACAATCAGAACAATATCAGGAGTGTATTCATCAGAAGCAAAAAATGACAAGGAATTCGAGGAAGCCACAAAACTGGTAAGCCGCTTTGCAGAGAAAGAAGGCCGTCAGCCTCGTATTATGATTGCAAAGATGGGCCAGGATGGTCATGACCGCGGCGCTAAAGTAGTAGCTACAGGCTATGCTGACTTAGGTTTCGATGTGGATATGGGTCCTTTGTTTCAGACTCCGGAAGAAGCCGCACGCCAGGCTGTTGAAAATGATGTTCACGTACTCGGGGTCTCCTCTCTGGCTGCTGGTCACAAAACATTGATTCCGGCAGTAATTGCAGAATTGAAAAAACTCGGACGCGAAGACATCATGGTCATTGCAGGTGGTGTAATTCCACCGCAGGATTATCAATTCCTTTATGATGCGGGAGTGGTAGCCATATTTGGCCCTGGAACCTCAGTTGTTTCAGCAGGTAAGAAGATCATGGAGATTCTCCTTGCTGCACAGGAAGAGTAAATCTTTTGCGTAATACTATAAAAAAACAGCCGCCCATTTAATGAAGCGGCTGTTTTTTTTGCGAATTTACGAATTTGCGAATTACTTTTCTTCCGGGCTATTCTTTCACATACTTCATCAGCAAACTCTTCAACATGTTATTATCAAAATAGCTCAGATGCTCATTGATAATCCTTCCATCTTTACCAACCAGCATATAATGAGGAATACCTGAGATTTTGTACCGATCGGCAACAACATTAAATTCATCGGTTGTCAAGCAGTAATGCTCTCCTTTGATGTCTGGGATCATATTATCGTAGGTGGCTTTGGGAGATGAAGGATTTGTTATATAAACGAAAGCGACATCCTCTTTAGAGAGCTCTTCCTTTAAGGGTTTAATCCTTTCAATTCCCGCACGGCAGGGAGCGCACCAGGTGGCCCAAAAATCCACGAAGACCACCTTGCCCTTATAGTTTGCCATGATAGCCTCAAAGACCTTATCTCCGGAGGTTTTGGGAACCTCTTTCACTATGGATCCCGTTTTATCTTTTGACAACAATTTATTAGCCTCTATCCTCGCCTTCATTTCGTCATTTTTAATTTTCAGGTAATCGGCGATAAAAGGTATTTTGAAGTTGTCCTGTTTAATCTTTAGTATCTGATCGGTCAACGGAAGCATATCCCTCTGGATTTGCTGACATATATCCTGAGCATTCATAATTTCAACGGCAAGCCCAGATTCAAGCCCAAAAAGCTTCTCCATTTTTTCTTTTCTCTCATCTGATAATTTTTCATAAAATAAGCCACTGATAAACGATTGGTGATCGTTGTTGAATTGAGAAATCCGATCACGATTTTCATTCATAAATTTATTCCTTTTAATAATTATTGGCTCGTTATCCAGTTTTTTTCTGGCTTCAAGAAGCGTTTTTTCCTCTTCAGTGAACTGGAATCCTTGTTCCTGTAAGTTCTGCATTGCCTCAGATATAGTAGATGCCTTCTTCTGTGATTTACTTTTATTATTATATTTATGGAGAAAAGCTGTTAATTGTGTACCGTATTTTTCCTGAAAATCACGCTCCATTTTTTTGGTCTCAGGTGTTTCAAATTCAGCCATTTTTTGAGCAAGATCCTTCTCCTGGTCCGTTAATTTTATACCTGATTTTTCAATGGCAGCAGCATTTTCAGGTAAAGAGAAAGACCTTATTACAGTTGGTCGCAAGATTTCCAAAAATTTCAACCTGTTAATAAAAGAGCCGTAATCAGACGACATAACGGCCAAAGGATTGTTCACCAGATCATTGGTAAGAAAAGAATAATAGCTTTTATCAGGAGTACCCGGTTTTACAGGAATTTCCCTCTGCGAATTCGGAATTTTGTTTTTGGTCCGGTAAGCTCCTATAAAAATTGTCTGATAGCTGAGGGCATTTATAGCGAAACGATATTTTTGCTGCATATCCAATAGTTTATAAGTTCTACTGGAAATGTGGCTCTTTTCAGAATACTCCCTTAGTTTATTCTGATCCTTGATCAGGCTGTTCTCGCAAAACAAAAGGTACTGTTCCGGGGTAAAATCCGTGATTTTATCAATCATTTCATCATAATCGAAACTATTCATTGCCGAAATCCGGATAAGATCCGAATTAATCCGGGCATTATCTCCCATATACAATCTCTTTTGTTTGCCGGGTTTATCAATCATCTCAAAGATTCGCTTTCCCGGTTCCAAAAAAACAATCATTTGGCTGCCGCCCAAGGGACTTCTGACGATAACATTCTGCGGATTGGTCATCGGAATTTTTGCTTCATAATAGCCATCCTCGTTAATTTTATAGGTAAATGGAATCTGTTCTCCGGACAGAAGATTGTTTAAATAAATTATCCCTGTTCTCCTTGGGTAACGCTTGCAGAAATTTTTGATAATACCGCAATAAACAGCAGTATCTCTTTTAAATACAGGTTTCTTGAAATCTTCATTATCAACAGGAATTACTGTTTCATCAGGCGCATTAATATATTCTGCCAATTTTTCAGGAGTTTCACCCAGCCTTAATGATCCATCCTTTGCTTTTATAAAGAGTTTAAGCTCTTTGGTCCCATTCTTTAAAACGAGTGTCCCGATACCCTGTTTCTCAGTATATTTTCCATACTTCCAGACCTTGCTTTTATAAACAGCCATGGAATCCATTAAACTGATTCCCCATTGCACATTGTCTTTCCGGAACCAGTTGCCGGTGAGTTTTTCAGGAATCATGGAGGTAATCAAACCTGGTTTCAACCGAATATCGTAAATACTCCATGTTTCGTCTCCTGGTTCACTATAATCGATCAGTTCAACAGAAGGATCAACCCTGGGGTAAAAGAGTTTAAAATCAACTTCTCCTGAAGATGTCATCGTATAGTGCTCTCCTAATGTGATGCCCTCTGCAGCGATCACGTGAAGAGTATCTTTTGTTCCTACAGGGAGCAGATAGTTTTCCTTTGGTATCTGGAACCAGGATTTTGGGGCATTCACCACATGACAAAATAAAACAGTGGCCGTGTCCCTTAATTCTATTTTCTTAATCCAAAAACTGAAAGTCGTGCTCATTCCGACTTTAGGCCCGTCGATGATTGTTTGTGCATTGATCATGAAAGATAATGCCAGTAATAAGCCAAGGAGAATTGTTTTTTTCATATTAATTAATAATTAGAATTAAATATTGGTCTATCTGTTAATCATAAATAAAATCGTAATGTCATCGTTGAACCCTCCCCGGGTTCTGGTTTTCCACTTTCGTCACCACCGGATTCCATCCGGGGCTACTCACATTAAACCACTTCGTGGTTTCTTATTAATTCGTCTGCGTACTGCTTCCCCCTGATGATGACTCCTCCCCTGCTTTTAAATCCTCGTTCTTGATACTGCGTTTGGCTTTTTTGATCTGATCCTTCATCTGGCCAAACCTCCAGGAAAGATTGAATCTGGCCATCCGCTGATAAGAATAAGAAATGCTTCGCCGGGTAAAAGTCGGATCATCCTGATTGCTCTCGTACCTGAAACGTCTTGTGAAGGGCTGGTTAACTGAAACCGAGGCGGTCAGTTTCTTTTTAAACATCTCCTGCGACAAACTAACCCCTGAATACCAGTATTTCCCTGATTTCCCCTGTAACATGATTCTTGGAGAAAAATAGCCCCCGTAACCGGATAGATTCCCGTTCTTCCAGATGGTGTATCTCAGGTTTGAGTAAATACTATAGTTTAAACCCTCATTCTTTAAATTACGGTCATCATTGCTTTCAAGAACTGAGTAGTTGGCGCTGAGATTCACATTGAAATTCGTTTTCTTGTTAGGACGCCACAACCCATAGATATAAGTTCCAAAGCGTTGATTTTTCCCGATATTTTTATACGTCGTTGTTTTAACACCGGAAGAATTCATCGTGGAAATCTGCTGAATGGTATTGTTGGTAAATGCGGCATTGGTGCTGATATTCACACTGTATTTCTGTGAAAATTTTCCATAGGAAAAATCAAAAGTATGGGAGACCTCTGCATCGAGGTTTGGATTACCATAGGAGATATTCAAAGGATCCACATCATTGACATAAGGATTCAGGTAATAGATGCTTGGGCGTGAAAGTCTTTGCGTATAGGAAAGTTTAACATTCTGCCCCTTCTTCAGATTTTGAGAAAGGGTAATATAGGGAACCAGGTTAAACATCTTATTGGTGAAGCTGGTATCCGTCGTTGATTTAAACGTTCCGTCATTAATTGTTGCCTCTGCCCTCAATCCTGTTTTTAAACTGAACTGTTTCAATTTCAACACATATCCGGCATAAGCTCCGATAATGTGCTGATCATAGTCAAGATTGTTATTCCTGGAATTGTCGCGAATCCATTCCTGGCTATTGTCATCATATCTTGAAACATCCGATTCACTGGTGTTTATGCGAAGGATGTATTTCACCCCGCTTTCGATCTGATGCTTCTTGGTAAGGGGATCATAATAGTCGAGCTGAAAAGTATGCTCTTCTCCTTTGGCATCATTGCCGGAACGCTGTTTATAGGAGGGATAATTCACAATCCCAACAATTTCATTGCCATTATCTGATGTCCTTGGAATTCTGTCCAGCTTGTACGAAATGGTAAAGGTCTTATCCGGCTTTTTATAAGAACGCTGGTAATCAATATTCCCGGAAAAATTTCCTCCCGTTCCTGTTGTGTTCAAAAGATTATTGAATTTCCGTGTCAGGTTATTATTGATGTCGAAATCCTGAGTAAGGTTATCTCCATTCATTTTATAATAACTGTCATATCCCCAAAACGAAAGGCTCACCAAATTAAGAGAATCAATTTCATAACTTGCTTCGCCCATAATCGAGTTGAAATTTCCCTTATAATTGACTTTGCCTTCTGATTCTGTATAACGGTCTGTTGTACTCAGAAGATTTGCCCCGGTAGTAAAGCTCTCATTTTTGGGCTGGATGAATCTGTTATAGTTATAATTAAGAGAAAAACCGAACTTTTTCTTTTTGGAGGCCATATACAGACCTCCATTATAACCGCCCTTGGTATCTACCCCAGTATTGATTCTTCCCATAAAACCGTCCACTTGTTTCTTCGTCGTAATGATATTAATGATACCACCGGTTCCCTCAGCCTCATATTTGGAGGAAGGATTGGTAATCACTTCGATATCCTTGATGGTACTGGCAGGTAAACTTCTCAGCACATCTTTGGCGTTTTGTGTCAGCATGGAAGAGGATTTTCCATTAAGCAGCACTTTGAAACTGGAGGACCCTTTCACCTGGATGTTATCTTCCCCATCAACCGTTACAAGGGGTACCTTTCTCAACATCTCAAGGGCGGTGGATGTTTTTGATTCTGGATCCGTTTCAATGCTGTAAACAATTTTATCCACCTCCGTCCTGACCAAAGGTTTTTCAGCCATAACGGTCACTTCTGAAAGTTTCTCCGGTTTTAACTTCATCTTCAAGGTGCCGAGATCTACTTTTGTATTCTTATTATCGATAACAAAATCCTTTTTAATTGTCTCGTATCCAATAGCTTGTACAATTAAGCTGCACTTGCCAATTGAATCCAAAAGGAAGTCGAACTTTCCATCTGCACCACTGGGCATTCGTTTGATAACTCCCTTAATGCTCTGCACACTGATGGTGGCATAAGAAACAGGAGCGCCCGAACCTGCATCTGTTACAACGCCTTTCACCTGAATTTTAATTGGAGGCATTGCTGCCTGTGCATTAAAAGGAAAGTTAAATAAACAGTAAACCAACAATATTGCCACTGCGATAAGACTGCTATTGAGATAATTTTTCCTCATAGGAGAATTAGATTAATTAATAATAAAATTCACTAAGTAAATCGACGATAAAAATAGTTAAAAATATGATATTCTAAAGCACTGCCAATAATGACATTCCGATATTTTTTGAAACGTCCAGCTCGAAATTTCCATTTTTGTCAGTATTGGATCCAACGAAAGTTCCATTAAAGTGAATTACCGCAAAATCGATGGGTTTCTGGTTTCCTTATCCAGAATGGTCCTTTTAAGAACTTGACTGTATGCTTCTACCGATGTAAAAATGAACAGTAGAATTATAATAAAATTTATCATAAGAAGATATTTTAATTTCATAAATCATTTAAAATAAAAGGCTTAATTAATCATGCCATATTCCAATCCTTTACGATCATAATGAAAAAACTTTGCGGGTGACTCCTTATAACTTATAATAATAATTTCTGATCTCCAGTGACTATTAATAATCTCTTCATTCTCTCAAAGTAGTAGCAACCTCATCCTTCCAATCCATTTACTTATATGCCTTTCAACTATTTTTTTACGACTCTTATTAAGACTATATTTTTACTCCTAAAATTTATTGCCGGCTATTTCATTTATGGAATTCGTCCTCAATTCGTGTAATTGTTTCTCCTCCAGGAAAACAGTTCCATCATCTGAGATACCCTCAACGCGTACATTTAACTTATCGGTTTCTTTTGGCGCATTGAATTTAAAAGTAATTACCCCTGTTGAATCGATGACAACGTCTGGCTTCCAGTATATGGAAGCATACTTTTGAAATGCTTCCGTTTCAGGTGTCTGTGTGTATTTGGGAGTGTAATATTTTACCGGAGGTGAATATCCTTTGATCAGTAACGATTTTATATTAGTAAGTCCTGAATTCCCCCATTCCAGGGGCACTTTTCTTGTTTTGATAAATATTCCGCCACCATCACCTGTAAATGAATTACCTACCTTATTGACCGAAACGGCCTCGATTTGTTCAATAGCGAACATTGAAAGAACACATGGATCTACTTCAACTTCATCAACAAAAACTTTGGGAGGCACTGGCTTTTGTCCTCTCACATAAGTCCAGGAACTTCCTCGTCCCATATCAATCTGGCAATCCTCTCCCGGGGGAAATTCAATACGAACATTGAATTCAGAACGTAATAAATTCTTTAGTTGACTATAAGCCAAACATTTTTCTTTAGTAATTTCTACTACTCTATCAAAAGGCGAAACATAAATACTGTTTTCAAAAGGTTTTTTTCGCCTTTCAGTAATCACGAATTCAGGTAATTGAATGGCTCCTGGCATTAATTTTATGGGTTCTTCTGTTTTTTCTTTCTGATCATCAGGCAAGATAATATAGGGTCTTACTTTAATTATGCTGTCAGGTATGTAATTTGGATTCACCGAGGCAGCAATGGTCCTGTTCCATCCTTTTCCTTTTGAACTGGCTGCCGATACAACTACCCGTGAAGAATCCAAAAGAGAAAGACCAGCGAAAGAAAAATAACCCGTCGAGTCAACCTTGGCAACAGTAAACAGTTTGTTCTTCGGCGATAGGATAGAAATACTGCTGTTTTTGTTCTCTTTCCCGTTTAACCAGTTCTTAACGGTTCCTTCGATGGTAAAACCATTTTCAAAATTATTATTACCGGGATTATTGCCAGCCTTATCAGTGGTGATCTTTTCCCACTCATACTTTCGCCATCCCTGGGTCAGCATCAAAAGATCCATCGCAATCCGGTGTTCGTTATCCTGTTTTTCAAGGTAATACGACGGATTTTCAATCTTTCCCCGTATCCCTGATCTTAACAGCACATCCGAGAGCAGGCTGCTGGTAAAATGATTGGAAACAGTTCCTCCGGGAAGCACGGAAATGCTCAGTCTGGAAAAATTGTGTTTTACCGAATCATTTAAAATCCTTAGCCGGAATTCCGTGGAATCCTTAGCCGGGGATGACTGGATGTCCAATTTACCCTTAATCTCTTTTTGGTGATTGTAAAAAAGTCGCTCACAGACAGGATGAAAACTCTCATCAAATACGGTGAGGTAATTTACCCCGTTACCAACACTATTGCGGTCAAGGGAAAAGGTTACTGAAGACTTTTCCGGACTCAGTCTGGTAGTATAGGTCTGGTACACATTCCCATTTGCATGGACCAGGATGTAAAATAATCTCTCTTTTTCAATGGTCTCATCATTGGATTTCACCTCTGCCATAATTCTATTGCCGGAAAACACATTAATGGAGGTAATAACACCCTTGGTTTCAACCTTGGGTAAAGGGATTGTTTCTTCCTTTCCGCTGGGAAGGATTATTTTTGCCTTATAAACGGTGTTATTCTCGGGGGTAAGCACAACCTGACCCATCCCCATGTTACCAAGGTCAAAAGAAGCGATGCTGTCATTTTTCTCATTATAGATGATCCCTTTTAAGGCTATCGCCTTTCCATTGGGGTTAAGGGCCTTGATGGCTACTTTATTGGTCGTGCCGGCCAGCAGGGTGCCGCTTTCGGGGAAAAACTGCACATCATACCTGAAATCTTCCCCGACAATTTCTTTGGCTTCTGATTTTCCAACGATCTCCAGGGGGTTGTCAAACTCTACTGAAGGATAAAAGTTTTTCATCCATTTAGTGTAAGCACGGAAGGTGTATCTTCCCGGTTGTTCCCGATAGTCGATTTTCAGCACATTGTTGGCTGTGCCATTTTTTACTTCCATTATTTTGCTTCCAATGAGCTTGCCTTTTTCATTGTAAAGTTCCACGTAAAGATTTCGGGTGTAAGGATTGAGCAGTCCTGTTGCGGGATTTATAACATAAGCCTTGAACCAGATCTCCTCTCCGGGCAGATAACAGGATTTGTTGAAATGGATATAAACCTGTTCCTTTAAGACATTGCTGCTCTTAATGTATGGCTGAATGATCTCATTATTGAACTTATTCAACAACAGGGTATCATTCTGGCCGAATGAATTATAGGTATTGAGTAAGAGAACTGTACAGATTAATATCTGATTAAAGTATTTCATAACACACTATTTCAATAGATTCTTATTTTTGTTGATTCGTGTAATTCGTTTCAAATTCGTGTAATTCTTAATTTCTTCATTGCGTACGCATGGGAGCAGGTAAATCCATTCTGATAAAATCAAATATATGAAGGGACAAAGGGTAGAATCGGATTTGGTCCTGCTCCTGCGTAACTTTTTTTAATTCTTAATTTCTATTTAATAAGGCTCAGCTTTCGTCAGTTACATTGACGCTCTTATTTAAAAAAATATTTTTTATTTAAGCCCTTTTTAAGGGGACAGGTTTCTATTTCTAAAATCGGCATTGCTATTTTACAATGCTCTCATTTTTTTACTATTCTAATGGCGCATAATATTTAGCATCCTTCCGGTTTGGCACGATCTAATTAGAGAAGAATTCAATAATTGCAGAAAATGACCGTTCGCTATACTCGTGTAGGAGGATGTCCAATATCCAAATATCCAAAGGATCTATTTCTGGTCGATCTGCTCGTGCTTCACGCAGCACAAGTGCTAAATCAAATTTCTTTCCCCGGGTTTTGGTTGTTGTTGCTGCGGGGAGAAACACATTGGCAATAATTAAAACGACAAAAAAGAATCAAATTTTTTTCTTCATAATTTTTTCATTTAGTTGTAAGTTAATTCTGAAACTCAAAAAGAATTAAAGGCATTAAATTCAGATAGCTTTCACTACTTCATTTATTGAATCGTCAGCACAAACCTAAAGAAGATACTCCAAAAAACCGATTTTTAACAGGGGTACAAAAGGGTACATTTTCCGAAACGGGGATTTTTTTTGCTTTTTTGAGCTGAGACAATGACAATATTTTAGTGTCAACTACTGCAAGTTTGAAATCAAGTGCGCTTATTAATGGCTACAATCTTCATCATAGAAAACCTAATTTTTTGAAAAACACCTCCTTAGTAGAAAAGAAATATACTACACGATATTTTTTAACAGAGCAGCGTTAATGTGTGAAAACTTTAGTTTTCACACATTAACGCAACAACAATAAAAATAACTTACTGGGGGGAGTGCCCTTTCTAAGGTGTCTTTTTTAAGATTAGGTTGTTTGATTGAAGATCTTTTTGAATCAGAGGATCCTTAACTCAATGCCGTTTAATTAGGAAACTGTTTAAATTTTATTTTTTAGATCTATTATGGCAGAGATTCCTCATTCCGCTTCGCTGCATTCGGAATGACACCGGTGATGGCAAAAGTGTCATTCCGACACGAAGTGAGGAATCTCTTGAAAAATGGTTTTAATGGAATTTTATCGGAACAAGTATTTTAAATAGTCTCTAGGAATTTGGATGATCTGTGATAATCATGTTTCATCTCCAGATGATCGGTGGGAATCTGTTTCCCAATGAAGAATGGTATAGACGCAAAATTTTGCGTCTTTATTTAAAAGAATCTGTGGTCATCCATAACATCAGCGTCATCTGTGTTCTGATTTTTCTTAACTAAACGCATTAAATTAGTATTCCTCAATTCTTTCATTCTTTAATTCTTGTTTTGGCCTACATCTTTTAGAAAAAAGTAAATTTCCTTCGCCTCATTCAATGAGAATTTATCACGGAGCCTCTTTTTCGCGGCTTTCACTCCATCAACTCCTATATCACATAATCTTGATATCCGGTAAGTGCTTAAATTAAAACACAAACACATGCAATATTTCAGGTCTGTTGCAGTAAGCTCCGGTACTTCTTGTTTTAGTTTTTCAACCCAACCGGGGCGCAATTCTTGAAACTAGGCTTCATATTCCATCCAGTTTGAAATCCGGTTTTTATCAATTGCCTGCAAAAAATCAGAAACCCTGAGTGAATCACTGTATTGAACTTTAAGTTCCTCTGCATTTTTAATTAATTCTTCATTTTTATTCTTTTGTTTCCCCAGCGAAAGAATCAAACGGCTGATCTGATCCTCAATCTCTATATTTTTCAATTTCAAAATTTCCCGGTCGTATTTACTCTTTTTTAAAGAATGCCAGAAAATAGAAAACACAACGGTAAAAACCAGGCTGATTGCAACCATCAGGAAAAGATATCTTTGATTTCTCACTTTTAATTCCAACTTTTCCCGTTCGAGTTCAGAATACCGGTAATGTGCCCCCAATGCCAACAAACGGCTTTGTTGCAGCGACCCCAGATCCTTTTCCTGTAAGGATTGATATTGCTCGAGCATCGCATGTGCGTTTTTAAAATCATTGGTGCGCTTGTATAAAAAAGCAAGCAGCTTGACACATTCGGTTTCTACAAAGAGAATATTTAATACCGTTGCCTCTTTCAATACCCGGTGAGCAACCTCTATTGATTCCTTGATTTTACCCTGTTTTGCATACAGATAAGCCTGACCGTACTTATACCTCATCCGTTGTTTGTCAGTAGGGGCATATGAATAATCTCTTTTATTAAAATGATCGTAGTATAACTGAGTGCTCTCCGATGGGTCTTCTGTAATTCTTGCAAATAATGAATTAAGATCTATCGCGTAAATCCTTGACCAACGATTCACCCTGCGGATATAAGATCTCGCCTGCTCATAATAAACCTTCTTTATGGAGTCATTTTTCTCAGAAACACCCATGGTAGCATACAAAAGCCCGTAATAGTTCGGATCATTAAATTGGTGGGCTGACTTTTGAAGCCGGTCAATTAATGCTTTTTTATCCAGGTTAAGTTGTTTAGACAGGCGAAACAATCCCAGAGTCGCGTAAAACTGATAGGTATCCAAATGATTCCTGCCAAAATAATGATCACAATCCACAAATAATTCAGCCGCCTGATCATTAAGGACAAGTTGCTCAAGAGTAAAAGCCCTGATCAGTTTGTTGATATAATTATGGAATTGATCGCCCTGCCGGATAAAGGAGGTTTCTGCTTTCTCTAATTCTTTGATGCTCTGATCTATCTCCCCTTTTTCAAATTTGGATAATCCTCTGATAGAACTCATACGGGCCTGTTCATACGGGGTAATATTGGTCGTATCAACTCCGGTAAGTAAACTATCCAGATTTTCCGGCCGCTGAAACATTTTTGCTTCAATACTGTCTAACTTTTCACACAAAGCTTTGTTCTGACAACGATCTGTTTATTTACAGGCACTGAATAAGATGGAGGCACACACAATGAATAAAATACAAACGAAACGTATAATCCGAATTAAACAGTGTATTCTAATTGGTGGATGTATTTTATTCACTTGTATTTTCTTTTTATGACAGCAAATATAATGTTTAATATTTATATCCTATAATGGGATTATTTTACTTTCAGGACAGATGTAGCAAATACATATTTATCTAACAAACAGATAGATATACACATCATAAACAATAATTTACTCTTATGGGCGCACAGATTGCCCAATCACAGGATGGAAAGGAAAAAACTTCATTTGGCAGAAGATATTGTCTATAAGACCCTGGCAGCAATCATATGCCGGGCCAATACATGAGAAGACATCGCGGAGTCGATCACTTAAAGCGGAGTCGATCAGTTAAAGTAGCAGGATAAGCCCCCTGAATTAAAAAACCGAAGAAGTCAAAAAAATATTAACTTAGGACTTTACATTGCAGGGAGAGTTATTTCACCTCAAATATCAATCGAACCGGGACATGATCAGAGACTTTTCTGGCTTCATGAACGTCCGGATAACTTTTATAAAAGTGAAGGATTCCAGCCCCAACCATGGTAATCTTTCCTTTATCAAAAAAGAAATTGTCATATTCAGATGCCAGACAATCTCCGTTCAGGCATTTATCCCTGAGTGTCGTCTTCTGATTTTCCAAAGCCGGCGAATATCCCATCTTTTTAAGGGGATTAAAAACAGAATTGGACTGAGGGCAATTGAAATCGCCACAAAAAATAAGATTCAGTGAAGGATATTCAGCCGGAATGTATTTGAAATATTTAATTTCTGTTTCAGGATTTGCAGATTTCGGAACCGCATGAAAACAGGCTATGGTAAATGCTTTACCCTCCTTGCGGAAGGTAGCCATATAAGGCTCACGTTCTATTTCGTCGCTGTATTTCTTTTCGAGCCAGGCTTCACCCATTTTTGAAATTTTGCTCTTATTCCAGATAAAGGCATAACGCTCTGATTTATGTCCTTTTGTGGAAGTTGGCGTGCTGATGGAATAATCCCAGCTTTTTCCTTTTCGGTTCATCAGGTCTGCAAGCCTGGCCACAGCAGGTGCACCGCCGTTACCTGCAACCACTTCTTCGATAGCTATAATATCAAAAGTCTGTAAAGTGTTGGCTATAAATTCAAGTGTTTTAGAGGTTTTAGAACTACCAAAGTTTTCAAGATTCCAGGAACAAACATTCACTGAGGCAAAGGCAAGATTCCAGCTAAGTAAAAGAAAAGGAATAATTACAAAACAATATTTTTTCATGCAGGATTCTGAATATTTTGTTGATGGCGAAATTTTCTTTTGATAAACCTATGAAATTCTCCAATCCAAAGCACAATCGAGGTACCGAAAAATACCATCATCCAATCCTTGATGGACAGGGGTATTGTGCGAAATACCTCACCCCCTGTTTCAACTATTATTATCTGGCCCAGGAGAATTATTGCAATTGAAATTATAAAACCTGTACTCTCTTTTAATCCTCTTAAAGCGGAACCTCCGGTCGCATAAGCTTTAGCATTAAACATATTCCAGAATTGAAGGAAAACAAATAGGGTAAAGAAAAGGGTCATGTTACGGTTTGAAGGAGCCTCCACGGAAGATCTTATCCATTCAAATCCTCCATGGACGTTAAAGTACTGAATTAAAAAGAAAAGCAAGGCTACAAATAGTAATCCTATCAACAGGATATTGTTTCGCATGGAAGGAGTAATGATGAAATCTGAGGACTTTCTGGGTTTCTCTTTCATCACATTTTCATTAGGAGGCAAGGAAGCCAATGCTCCGGCTGCCAAGGTATCCATAATCAGGTTAATCCAAAGTATCTGGGGAATGGTCAAAGGTAATTCTTTGCCGAATACGGAACCTAACAACACAATTAACAGAGCTGCAACATTAATGGTCAGTTGAAAAAGAATAAACCGCTGAATGTTCTTATACAACGAACGTCCCCACATGACTGCAGTGGCAATGCTACTGAAGGAATCGTCCAAAAGTGTAATATCACTGGCTTCTTTGGCAACTGAAGTACCAGATCCCATCGATAATCCGACATCTGCATAATTCAGCGCAGGTGCATCGTTAGTACCGTCACCCGTTACAGCCACGACCGCTCCAGTCTTTTGCAACAACTGTACGAGACGTTGTTTATCGGTAGGCCGGGCCCTGCACATAACCTTTAGGTTCAGCACTATCCTGGAAGCTTCCTCATCTGATAATTTCTCAAAATCAATACCCGAGATGATATTTTCGCTGGTATCCTGATCTGACCAGATTCCTATCCGTCTTCCAATTTCACGGCTGGTGCCGGAAGTATCTCCGGTAACAATCTTTACATCAATACCGGCCTCCAAACATCTTTTTACAGAAGCAGGGACATCTTCCCTAACAGGATCCGCAATAGCAACAATTCCCAGGAAAACAAGATTGGCGTTGGCCAGGTTTCCTTTTTCTATCCTTGGCAAATCGTCGTCAATGATCTCATAGGCAAATCCTAAAGTCCGCATAGCCTGGCCCTGATATTCATGAAGCATGGAATTGATTTTACCGGTGAGTTCTCCGACAGGCCGGACCTGACCATCGGCAAGAACCTTCGTGCATTTTGACAGAACTATTTCAGGAGCACCCTTAACATAAAGCACCCGTTTGCCGAGTGAAGTGGAATCTGCCACGCTTGCCATGAATTTTCTTTCCGTGGAAAAGGTTAGTTGATCAACGATTACGGCTTCATCACGTATTTTGAGATAGTTTATTTTCTGTTGATACAGCCAAAGCAATAAAGCAGCTTCGGTAGGATTGCCAAGTAATTTGATATTTCTTGAATCTGAAAAATCAAGGTAGGCAGTTGAATTAACGGCTATACTTTCTCTGACCAGGGAACTCGTTTCATTTTCAGTGAGCAATTGATTGGGAAGATCAAAGAAATTGGTGCGATTTACCTGCATCCTGTTCTGGGTCAGTGTACCGGTCTTATCCGTACATATAACAGTGGCGGCGCCAATTGTTTCACAGGCATGCATTTTCCGAACGAGGTTATTGGTTTTCAGCATCTTTCTCATACTAAGAGCCAGGCTTAGAGTCACACTCATTGGCAAACCTTCTGGAACAGCCACCACAATAAGAGCTACAGCAACCATAAAATACTGCAGTATTCGTCCTGCCGTTTCTGCATTGACCCAGGATGAAGGATTCATCACGTCAATTTCGAAAATCAGGCCGGCTAATCCAAGTAAAACAAAAGTAATCAAACCATAAGCGATCCATCTGAACCAACTTCCTTTCTCGACTATTTTGTATCTCTTTACAGGTTTTCCCATCAGTTCCAACGCATCATAGAAGATGGGTACCCACATCCTTGTCAGAGCTACCATTAAAGAAAGCATCACCACTCCTATCGATCCTAACTGGAGTAATGAATAATCATAATTTCCAAGGAAAATATCCTTCACAAATAAAACTATGAAAGTGAGAAGTGCGAGTGAAAACCCGACAACACCTATAAACTTTGATAATTGCTTCAATTGTTTATTCAAAGGAGTCACTTTTCCGCTTAACTCGGTAGCCTTAGCCGCTACTTTCCCGTATTCAGTGTTATCCCCCACATATTGGACGGATAGAACTCCGTGGCCATCCATTATTTTTGTCCCCCGCATTGCCCGGTTTGAAGGGTAAGTAGCTTCAGAATCAAAATCTTCCGGGTTTGTCATTTTATCAATGATGGGTTCCCCTGTAAGGCATGATTCATCAATTTGTAAAGAAACAGCCTCTTTCAATTCGCCATCCGCCGGAACTTCTTCCCCCGTGTTCAAAAGAACGATATCTCCAACAACTATTTCTTTCTTAGAAACTTCACAGATGTTTGAATTACGGATTACCTTATAAAGATTCTCGTCATTCACCTGATTCAGAATATCAAATTTTCTGCCGGCATCAGTTTCAAACCAAAAAGCAACCCCTGTTGCCAAAAAGATGGCACAGAAAATCCCAATCGTCTCCGCATACTCGCGATGCATCAACGAAATGCCCAGGGAAAGGAAAGCAGCAATCAGCAGGATACGTATAACGGGATCGCTGAATTTTTCGAGATAGAGCTTCCACAATGGATCTCTTTGGGGAGGAGTAATCAGATTGGAGCCATTTATTCTCCGGCTTTCCTCAACCTGTTCATCATTTAATCCGGTATAATGTGTTCTATTACTTGTCATCTGAAATTATTAAGACTATTTCAATTGGGTGTTTACGAATCTGAATCCTTCATTATACATTATCCTGACAGGATATTGCAAATATACCTTTACCACCTTTCTAATCCAAACAAAGAATTGACCGAAGTATTGATCTGCCATGAAGCTGAATCATCCACAGAAAAGCTGGGACTCTGAATTCCTCTGCATGAAGTGGAATTTATATTCATTTTTTGAAAAATTACATGTGTTTCTCAACTTCAAAGCAAACAATAGTGATAATCCAAAAACATTGAATTCTTTAATCTCCGTTTTCACAGATTTTGGATCATAAATCTTACATCTCAAATCGGAAGACGGAAAGCAATAATGGGAAGCCGCAACAATATTCATGAAAAAAAAGCAACGTTGTCAAAAGTTAGTTCAGTTTACACAAGAACCTGACTCTATCTCGTCCGCCATCCCTTCGTACCATCGCCGGAGTTTGTAGTTACTTGGTCCTTGCTTTGTGTGGAAATTTCCACACGAAGTATATAGAAAGTATATTCAATGTATATAGAAAGTCCGGACCAACCACTGAGATGGCAGGTATGCTTCTGACATAAAACAGGGAGCGCCTCTTAGACCGGGAGTGTTAATCCACTGCCTTAAAGTCTGAGTCGGAATTAGTATTGATGTAAATGAGAAAATGTGCCACAAACCGCTTAGTTTCAGATAGGATGGATGATTTTTCTGACTAAAATATAAAACTCTTCAAACCGGCGACGTTTAGACCTGAACGCCTATTTCCCTGGCTCGGGTTAATACGATGATTTTATTGATGTTCGCTTTTAAAACTCACCATAAGTTTTAATTATTTTTTGTAAATTGAAGAAGATACCTGACAATCGGAATAATTCCTTTAAATAAAGATGCATTATTAAATTGATTATTTCTATGGAAGAGACTGACAATAAACCATTGAATCACAATCAGAACAAAAGTACTCAGGCACGAAGGGAATTTTTCAAAAGACTGGGCTTGGCAACAGCAGGAGTTGCCGCCGGGAGTGCAGCAATTTATTCAGGTTATCAATATGAATATTCCAAACCCAATAGAAACTATGTAAAGATACTCACTACAGACAACCGCGTGGTGGAGGTACCCAAAGATTCCATCAGAGAAGTAAAACCAGTTCCGGTTTCATTACAAAAACAAGGAAGAGAAGGAATCAAAGATCACCGGTGGATCTGGGTTATTGATTTATCTAAATGCAGGAATGCAAGGAGATGTATCGCGGCTTGTCAGGCAGCCCATCATCTGAGACCCTATGAATATCATATTAATGTTCTGACGATGCAGGAGTCGGCCAATACACCTTCCTATTATATGCCCAAACCCTGTCAACATTGTGATAATCCTCCCTGTGTGTCAGTCTGTCCGGTGGATGCGACCTTCAAAAGAGCCGATGGAGTGGTCTTAATTGATAATGAGCGTTGTATTGGCTGCAGATTCTGTATTGCAGCCTGCCCGTATAACGCAAGAATGTTCCAGTGGCAGGAACCTTTAAAGGCTGAGGAAGATAAAGGCAAAGAGTATAATATAGAATTGAATATACCCCAGAGAAAGGGAACCGTATCCAAATGCCTGATGAGTTCAGACCGTCTAAGGATGGGAGCCCTTCCTTACTGTGTATCTGCCTGTCCCAATAGCGTTTATTGGTTTGGCAATGAAAACGAAGATGCGGTAACCAACGGTACAACTCACGAAACAGTGCAGTTAAGCAAGCTTCTTAAAGATAACGGAGCTTTCCACCTGTTGCCGGAATTAGGCACAAAACCAAGAGTAGTTTACCTTCCTCCAAAAAACAGGAATTACGATTTCCCCGGAGATCAAAAACATCCTGAAGATGAAATAAAGTTACAAAGAGATTGAAAGATAACACGGGATGAGAAGATCGGAACGAAACATAGACTTTCAGCAGGATCAGGTCGTGGAGAGTGTTGCCACGGATGTACTGAAGCAGGTTGGCTTTACCAGGAATTTCAATCTTTGGATGGGATTTTTAACGGTTGCCCTGATCGTATGCCTTTACGCCTATACGATTCAGTTAAAAAAAGGGTTATCAGTTACCGGAATGGGGGATTTGATCAGCTGGGGTATGTATATTGTCACTTTTGTATTTTTTGTTGCCGCGAGCCTGGTGGGGATGCTGATCAGCTCAGTTCTTGGGTTGTTGGGTTATACCTGGATTAAACCGGTTGGCCGAATTGCCGAGATTATTGCGGTAGCGTTCGCAGCGCTTTCGGGGGTGGTGATTGTTTCGGATATGGGACGCCCCGAAAGACTCCCTTTCGTTTTCATGTTCGGCAGGATTCAGTCGCCCATAGTTTGGGATATAACCGTTGTAATCACTTATCTTGTCATCAGTCTTCTGTTATATTTTCTGCCTCTCATTCCCGATCTTGCCATTAGCAAAGGAAGAATAGGCCATACTCCGAAATTATTGCAAAAAATTTATGAAATTCTTTCCATCCGGTGGAACCACACCCCGCAGCAATTCAGAATACTGCTGAGATCAATCAGGATACTGCTCATATTGATTATCCCCAATGCCTTCGCGATCCACACAGTGACATCGTGGTTGTTTGCAGTAAATCCCCGGTCGGGATGGAACAGCACTATTTTCGGGCCCTACTTTGTCACCGGAGCCTTTGTCGTTGGAGTGGCAGCGGTCATCATTTTAATGTACGTTGTCCGCAAGACAATGGATATGAGAAAATACCTGACCGACGATCATTTTGACAAGATGGCCAGGCTAATGGTCGTGATTTCGTTGATATACCTTTATTTCAACATCAACGAATTTCTCGTGCCGGGTTACAAGATGGAAAAATTTGATGCCCCACACATTCATGATCTTTTTACCGGCAAGTTTGCTGCTGTTTTCTGGTTTGCCCAAATCGGGGGAATCATTTTGCCCATCGTGGCATTTCTTTTCAGAAAAATGCGCAGGCCCCTGCCGATGTTGATTATAGCAATTATTGTTTTTATTGCCTCATGGTATAAGCGGCTTATTATTGTGATACCCGCTCTTGCTGATCCGTATCTGCCAAAGCAATATTATCCGGTTCAGTGGCTCTCTTACAAACCGACTCTAATTGAAACCGCGATTACCATGGCTTCCTTTATCATTGCTTTGATGATTATCTCTGTGCTGGTGAAATTATTTCCTGTAATTCCCATATGGGAAGTGGCAGAAGAACGAAAACGGAAAGAAGATGAAAACAAACAATAAAATCATTTTATTGCTGATCATATTTTCAGACCTGACAGGTTTTGGAAACCTGTCAGGTCTGGCCAGTGCTCAGGAGTGGATCGTACCGCCCGATCAGGTAAAAGTGCTCAGCCCATTCCCTTTCAAGGATGAAACAAGAAAAGCCGGGGAGGGCATTTATATGACAAATTGTAAATCATGCCATGGAGATCCCGGAAAAGGAAATTCCCTGGCCCTCAACCCTCCTCCCCCTGATCCGGGAGGAGAAAAAATGCAAAAAAACAGCGACGGAGACCTGCTTTATAAAATCAGGGAGGGACATGGGGCGATGCCCTCCTTTAAAAATGTATTACCGGTATCTTCAATTTGGAATGTGATATCTTTTTTCAGGAGTTTTAATAAACAATATACGCAACAGGTTTCCCCCAAAGTCGGGTCGGCGGGACAAACAAAAATATCCCTCAATTGGTTAAAAGATAAAAAGCAAATAATAACCGTTGTTACCAACGAATACAATAAAATGATAAAACCTGTTTCCGGAGAAGAAATTCAATTATTCATAGTACGATATTTTGGAAATCTTGCGGTGGATCGAATCAAAGTAACAGACAGTGAAGGTAAAGCCGCCTTTGTTTTTCCTGATGATGTACCGGGAGATTCGCTGGGAAAAATAAGGCTCCTTGTAAGATTGGCAGATGAAACAAAATACGGGGAAATAAAGGCTGACACGATGATGAAAATAGGCGCCCCTATCTGGAGACCCCCTTTGAATGAAGAAAGGGCAATATGGAAGATCGTTCAAAAAACACCTTTATGGTTGCTGATCAGCTATGTTGTTATTGTTTTAACAATATGGGGATTCATCTTTTATGTGTTGTATCTTTTAAGGGTGATCTATGTTATTGGGAAAGGCTGAAGGCTTTAGGTTGAAGGCTATATGGAAAAAGGTTGAAAGGTGAAGGGATGAATAGCCTGCACCTCCTTCCTAATTCGCAATTCGTAATTAGTAATTATAATGAAGAACTTGACTACCATCGGACGTATCATTTTTGCATTGCCTTTTGCAATTCTGGGATTGAATCATTTCTTTTTTCTGGATTATTATATCGGAAATGTTTCATCGTTTATTCCACTTGGTCCTTACACCATCATGCTTACCGGGATTTTCCTGATCATGGCCAGCATTAGTATCATTATTAACAAGTATGTCAGAATATCTACCGTTTTTCTATCCATACTGCTTTTGATATTTATTCTTTCCATTCACATTCCTGGGTTATTTAATCCGCAAACATGGAGGGTCGCTTTTATTGAACTTTTAAAAGATACATCCCTGATGGGTGGATCGCTCCTGATTGCAGGAATGGTTCATGAGAATGAAAACAAGGATTAAAAATGAAAATGAAAAGAAAGAAAAAATGAAAATCCACTGTTATTACATTTACATTCTTACCAATAAAAACAACACTGTTCTTTACACAGGTGTTACAGATGATTTGGTCAAGCGATGTCACGAACATAAAAACAAACTCTTCAAAGGTTTTACAGAGAAATATAATGTTAACAAGTTGATTTATTACGAACTATTTGATGATATTGAATTCGCAATAAAAAGAGAAAAACAGATCAAAGGATATTCAAGAGAGAAAAAAGATCAGTTAGTTGAAAAATTGAATCCAAACAGAATTGACTTGTACAGTAATGGGCAAATAACAAAGATTCCTCATTCCGCTTCGCTCCATTCGGAATGACAGCTATGGGAGTCTTTTTTGGGGGTGATGAGGGGGCGGCTCAGCCGCCCCCTCATCACCCCCAATCCTCCAAACAAAAGTGTCATTCCGAAACGAAGTGAGGAATCTTCCTGGAACTTCAACCTTAGAATTAAAAAAATAAAAATTGAGATAATGAAGACACGAAACGCCCCCTCAACCCTTTTCTCCAAACAAAGTGTCATTCCGAAACGAAGTGAGGAATCTTACGGAACTTCACCTTACAAGGTGTCATTCCGAAACGAAGTGAGGAATCTTTCGCTAATCACTTTTATCTTTTGTTTCTCTCTGATTTGCGGTGTTAATGCACAGATTCCACGTCCGGAGGTCGAAATAGGAATCGTGGAGAAACTCGGGGATACACTGCCTCTTGACCTTTCTTTTTACAATGAGAACAATGAACTGGTAACCCTCCGGAGTTTGATCAATAAACCTACCATTTTGTCTTTTGTCTATTTTGATTGTCCCGGTTTATGCAGTCCATTGCTGGATGGCATCTCGGAGGTAGTTAACAAGATGGATTTAACCCTTGGTAAGGATTATGACATCATCACCATCAGCTTCAACACCAAGGACACTCCCGAAAAGGCCAGAATAAAGAAACAAAACTTCATTCAACACATCAAGGAAAACGACAGGAAAGACTGGACTTATCTGACCGGAGACCTGGAAAATATACAAAAGATAACAGAAGCGGCAGGTTTCAGATACAAACCGATAGGAGTGGATTTTGCCCATCCAGCAACTATCATCATGATAAGCCCTCAGGGAAAGATTACCAGATATCTTTACGGGGTTAACTTCTTGCCTTTTGATGTAAAAATGGCCATTCTGGAATCCCGGAAAGGTCTGGTTCAACCAACAAGATCAAAGATCCTCCAGTATTGTTTCGGATATGATACTGTCACCAGGTCATATACACTACAGACTACAAGATTAATCGGCGCATTTATGATTATTGCAGCCATTTTCTTTTTTGGTTTTATGTTCCTTTTATCAAGAAAAAAACAAATAAAGCATTCCTGACATGATTAACGCCATAACAACAAATCCGGTCAATTATCTCAACAAAAAAAAAGGGCTTTGGTCCTGGTTGACGACAAAAGATCATAAGAGGATTGGATTGCTCTATCAGTATTCGATTATGATATTTTTCTTTACCGCAGCAGTTCTGGGTCTATTAATGAAAATTGAAAAGTTTGCTCCCGGTCCTACCATTATGACTGCCCAAACCTATAATGCTATGTTTACAATCCACGGAATCATCATGATTTTTGTAATAGTAATTCCCGGACTGTCTGCAGTATTTGGAAATTTCTTCCTGCCGATCATGATCGGGGCTCGTGATGTTGCTTTCCCCAGAATTAATCTCCTGGCGTGGTATCTGTACATTACGGGTGCGCTAATCGCCTTATATTCCCAATTTGCTCATGGTCACTCACCGGATGCAGGATGGACTTTTTATGTACCTTACAGTGTGATCTCCCATTCCAACATGGTGCTGGCTCTCATGGGAGCTTTTGTGCTTGGTTTTGCTTCCATATTAACAGGGCTCAATTTTATAGTAACCATTCACCGCCTCAGGGCCCCCGGAATGAGTTGGTTTAAAATGCCGCTTTTCCCCTGGGCTATTTATGCAACCGCCTGGATACAGCTGCTCGCAAGTCCCATTATCGGTATTACCCTGCTGATGGTTGTAGCAGAAAGAGTCATGGGAATAGGATTTTTTGATCCTACGTTGGGTGGTGATCCTCTGTTGTACCAACATCTATTCTGGATTTATTCACATCCTGCTGTCTATATCATGATCTTACCCGCAATGGGAGTTGTAACTGAAATTTTTCCAACTTTCAGTCAAAAACCAGTCTTTGGTTACGGTGCAATTGCCATGTCAAGCCTTGCCATTGCATTTATTGGCTATTTTGTTTGGGGACACCACATGTTTACATCCGGAATTGGATACTATTCAAGGGTCTTCTTTTCTTTGCTTACCTTCCTTGTAGCTATACCAAGTGCCATAAAAGTGTTTAACTGGCTGGCCACCATGTACGGTGGTTCAATCGATTTAAAAACTCCCTTGCTGTATGCCATATCATTTATATTCTTATTTACTATCGGGGGATTCTCCGGCCTTGCCCAGGGAGCTCTGGCAGCCAATGTCCATCTTACCGATACCGATTTTATTGTAGCACATTTCCATTATATCGTTTTTGGAGGAATGGGGTTTGGATTTCTTGCAGCCATCCATTATTGGTTTCCAAAGATATATGGTCGGATGTATAATTTGAAATTTGCAAACATTGCCTGGGGATTTATCTTTATAGGATTTAACATTCTCTATTTTCCCATGTTCATTCTGGGAGTGGAGGGTATGCCCCGCCGCTATTTTGATTATCTTCCAAGGTTCCAGGGCCTCCAGGAGATTTCCTCGGTTGGCGCCTTTATCCTGATTATTGGCCTCATCTTAATGGTTTCTAATCTCATTTATTACCGATACAAAGGAGCCATTGCTCCTCAAAATCCATGGCACGGTGTAACCCTGGAATGGACAGTACCATCTCCTCCTCCCGAGGAGAATTTTGAAGAAATACCTGTAATTTCTGATCCTCCCTATCAGTTTAAAGAACCAGTCAGAAATTGATTAAAATCATGTTAACCTCAGAAAAGATTGAATATACTGACAGAGATACGGGAAAACTTGGAATGTGGCTTTTCCTGTTCACAGAGTTATTTCTCTTTGGCGGATTGTTTCTGATCTATGCCGTTTTCAGAAAAGAATATGCTCATGATTTTCATCTTGGCGCCCTGGACCTGAATGCTTTGATAGGGACCACCAACACGGTAATCCTCCTGACAAGCAGTATGACCGTTGCAATGTCGCTGACAGCAATTCAGACCAACAAACCAGAGAAAGCTTATAATTTAGTCCTTATTACTGTCATTCTTGCTTTATTGTTCCTGATAAATAAATATTTTGAATGGGGGCATAAAATCAGGCTTGATATTTATCCTGGTTCTGACTTGATGAAAAATCTTCCCCCCGGAGAAATAATGTTCTTTGGTTTATATTACGTTATGACCGGATTACATGCTCTTCATGTAATAGCAGGGGCTGTTCTGCTGCTGATCATTATGCGCCAGATTAAAACAGGGAAAATTAATCAGGAGCACTTTCTGTCACAGGAGAATGGAGCCTTATACTGGCACCTTGTTGATCTAATTTGGATATTTCTTTTCCCATTGCTTTACCTTGTTACTTAATTCTGTTCGTATGAAAAATAGTGTAACACATATTCCCGGTTATAACCATTATCTCACGGTTTTGATAGCCTTATTGCTGCTTACAACGACATCTGTTCTTGCAATCAGTTTTCATCTGGGTTCTGTAACAGTAGCGCTGGCCTTGCTCATTGCCACCATTAAAGGAGGTCTGGTAATGTCTTTTTTCATGCATTTGAAATCCGAATACCTGTTGTTGCGGTTATTGGTTCTTGGAGTAGTTCTCTTCTATATTTCAATCGTACTCGTAACATTCATTGATTATTCTTATCGTTAATTACTATTATTCGTAATTCGTAATTTCATTCTATAAAGATCATGTACAGCGAAGCGTCCAATCTGGCAAATGGGGTAGATTTCACTTTCATATTTATCTTTACAACTGCCCTTTTCTTCCTTATAAGTATTTCAGGTTTTATTATTTATATGGTCATCCATTTCTCAAGGAAGAAAAATAAGAATCCCCGGCAATTTACCGGCAACACAACTCTTGAAATAATCTGGACCGTAATCCCGCTGATAATCGTTCTTTTCATGTTTTACATAGGTCTGATTGAATTTAATCCTATGCGGAGAGTTCCAGCTGATGCAATGAATATTACGGCCATCGGTCAGATGTGGAAATGGGAATTCGATTATGGGAATAATCATATTTCTAAGGACCTTGTCGTTCCGTTGAATAAGGATGTCCGTTTGAATCTGGTCTCAAAGGATGTAAATCATAGCTTGTTTATTCCTGCCTTTCGTCTGAAAGAAGATGTGGTGCCGGGATATAAAAATTACATGTGGTTCCGTCCCCAGATGAAAGGAGAATTTGATATTTTCTGTGCGGAATACTGTGGGCTGAATCATTCAGGCATGCTTGGCAAAGTAATTGTTCTGGACAGCGCCGATTATAATATCTGGTATGCCGGACTTCTGAAAAATCCAGTTATTTCTGAAAATCCAGGTTTAACTCTTTTAAAGAAGAATAACTGTCTTTCCTGCCATTCTTTGGATGGATCAAAGATAATCGGGCCAACTTTTAAAGGACTTTATGGCAGCAAACGACAGGTAATCACAAATCAGGGAGAAAAGGAAGAGATGGCGGATGATGCCTATATTAATAGATCGATTAAAGATCCTAACGCTGAAATTGTAAAAGGATTTCCCAAAGGTTTGATGCAATCCTATGCAAATATTATTAAAGAAGAGGACATTCATAATATTATCGATTTTCTGAAAAGTGCAAAATAAGATTACTTCTGTTGACGTCTTTTTCAGACTGGTAAAAATTAGACTCTCTTTAACAGTGACCTTTTCTGCTGTTACAGGTTATCTATTAGCCCCAAATCCGGATAGTCATAGCTTATTTATTGTTATCGCAGGCGTTCTGTCTTTAGCTTCAGGTTCTTCAGCTTTAAATCAGGTAGAGGAACAAAAAATAGATATTCTGATGGAGCGAACTAAACATAGACCTCTACCTTCCGGAGAAATGACTCCTTTCGTAGCCCTGATAATTTCTTTCATTTTAATCCTAACGGGTACGCTTCTACTTTCTGATAAAGGATGGCTCCCGGCTCTATTAGGATTAATCACCGTAATTCTTTATAACTTCATCTATACTTCGTTAAAACGAATTTCTGTTTTATCAATCTTCCCTGGTGCCCTGGTTGGGGCAGTTTGCCCTCTGATCGGATGGACAGCCAGCGGGTCAACTTTATTTCATCCAAGTGCACTCTTTGTCGCAATTTTTGTGTTTCTATGGCAGGTTCCTCATTTTTACCTGCTTCTCTTACAATACAGCAATGATTACAAAAAAGCTGGCATTCCCGGGATCTTTGATCTCATGAGTGACTTCGGTATTAAAGTCCTGATTTTTATCTGGATTGTTCTCACCTCCATTTTTCTTTCTTTATTTCCTCTTTTTCAACTGAATATTAAACCATCTTTGATTCCTTTCTTAGTTTTGCTCAACCTGTCATTTATCATTCTTTTCTACAAGTTTCTGTTTAAGAAGAAGTCAGACAAGCCTATACGACTTGCATTTATTCTTATCAATTCTTTCGTGGTAGTAGTTTTTATTATTTTAATTCTGGGAAGACTCTAATCCATTGAATGAGTTTCTTATTATCATTAAACAAAAAAGACAGATTCGGGTAAATCTGTCCTTTTACTAAAACTAAACTAATTAACTAAACCTTAACGTATGAAATAAAGTCGGCACAAATGTAAGCCATTTTGAATCCGGAGACCAATACAAACGAGTTAAGATATTGTGAAATTTCGGATTTAAAACAATTACATTATTATAATTTCTTCACATAGAATTCATGTTCATTCTAAATGGAAATTTTCACAGTCCATTCAAAGACTGGATTTCATTGAATATCAATGGGATTATCAATCTTTTCATTTAGTAAAGCAAATTCGAATACATCGGAAACTTTATTAACATAATAGAATTTCAATCCCTTCAGATAATCCTCTTTTATCTCCTCAAGATCCTTTTTGTTTTCAGAGGACATCACTAATTCTGTAATCCCGGCGCGTTTGGCTGCCAGTATTTTTTCCTTGACCCCGCCAACCGGCAACACCTTACCGCGAAGAGTGATTTCACCGGTCATGGCAAGGTTCTTTCTTACCTTACGCTGTGTAAAAGCCGAAGCCAGAGAAGTAGCCATGGTGATACCGGCAGAAGGCCCGTCCTTGGGGATAGCCCCTTCTGGTATGTGCATATGAACATCCCATTTTTCAAAGACCTCAGACTTTAAGCCCAGTGATTCACAATGAGCTTTCAGGTATTCCAGGGCTATGGCAGCCGATTCTTTCATCACATCGCCAAGATTCCCGGTAATGGTAAACCGGCTTTTCCCAGGGCTTAAACTTGTCTCTACGTAAAGTATCTCGCCGCCAACGGAAGTCCAGGCAAGCCCGGTAACAACTCCTGCATATTCATTCCCCTCGTAAATATCCTTTGTATATCTTTCTACTCCCAGATACTCCCTTACTCCTGCAGGGGTAATCTTTTTATTAAATTTTTCATCAAAGGCTATTTTACGAGCCACTCTACGGATCAATTTGGCAACCTGTTTGTCCAATTCTCTCACTCCTGACTCCCTGGTATAATTTTCAATTACCTTGATGAGCGCCTCCTTTGCAAAAGAAACAGTCCCCTTCTCCAATCCATGATTAGCAAGCTGACGAGGTACCAGATGCTTTTTCGCTATTTCTATCTTTTCCTCCATCAGATAACCGCTTACCTCGATTAATTCCATTCTGTCGCGCAAAGCCGGATGAATGGTGCTCAGAGTGTTGGCTGTTGCGATAAACATCACCCTGGACAGGTCAAAATCAAGATCAATATAATTATCGTGGAATTCACCGTTCTGTTCCGGATCCAGTACTTCCAACAAGGCAGAAGCCGGATCTCCGTGAAAGTCGCTGGATACTTTATCTATTTCATCCAAAATAAAAACAGGATTGGCAGAACCGGCTTTTTTAAGATTCTGGAGTATACGCCCCGGCATGGCGCCAATATAGGTCTTGCGATGCCCGCGGATTTCCGATTCATCGTGTAAACCGCCAAGGCTCATCCGTACAAATTTCCTTCCCAATGATTTGGCGATTGATCTTCCCAGTGAAGTTTTTCCGACTCCCGGAGGACCATAAAGACACAGTATCGGAGCTTTCATGTCGCCTTTAAGTTTCAAAACAGCCAAATGCTCAAGTATTCTGTCTTTGACTACTTCCAATCCATAATGATCATGGTCAAGAATTCTTTTGGCGTTATTCAGATCGAAATTATCGACCGTATAGATATTCCAGGGAAGATCAAGTAAAGTTTCCAGGTATCCCACCTGCACAGAGTATTCACCGGCAGCAGGATTCATCCTGCTCAGTTTGGAGAGTTCCTTATCAAAAAAGGCATGCATCTCTGCACTCCATTTCATCTCATCACCCCGTTTCTTTAGTTCCTCGGCTTCCTGTTCAATGGGATTACCACCCAATTCATCCTGGATAGTCTTAATCTGCTGGTGCAATAAAAATTCCCGTTGCTGCTGGTCCATATCTACCTTGACCTTCTGCTGGATGTCTTTTTTAAGCTCAATCATTTGAACTTCGCGGACCAGGTAAGACAGAAGCCTGGTACTGCGATCGTGCAAATCATCAAATTCCAGAAGCTCCTGTTTCTCCATGGCACTGAGGTCAGTGTTGTTGCAGATAAAATTGACCAGGAACATAGGATTTTCTATATTCTTGACGGCAAACTGGGCTTCGGGAGGAACATTTCCCGAGAACTTAACAATCTTTAAAGCCAAATCCTTTAACGATTCTACCAAAGCCTGGAATTCAGAAGTACTGGTATCCGGTGTGATGTCGTTAAGTGCGTGAACGGTAGCACGCATATAAGGAACAGTTTCAACGATCCCGTGCATCCGGAACCTTCTCTTCCCCTGAATAATAACAGAGGTAGTACCATCCGGCATTTCCAGTATTTTAAGCACCTCCGCCATGGTGCCAACCTGAAAAAGGTCCGCCGGTTTCGGATCCTCGATTTGCCCTTCCTTCTGCGCAACAGTACCGATTAGCTTGTCCCCGTTATAACTTTCCCTGATCAGCTGGAGTGATTTTTGCCTTCCGACACTGATAGGCATCACGACCCCGGGAAATAAGACGGTATTACGAAGCGGCAGAATTGAAAGTACTGCCGGTACTTCAACCGAGGTTAAATCACTATCTTCTCCATCAGCGAGAATAGGAACCAGATCATCTCTGTTTTCGATTACACTTGATATTAAGCTCTCCCCACCGATTTTATTTTTCTTGTCTCCCATGTTCTAATAAATCAACTTCTCGATCTTTAACCTTTATGAAATAAAAAAGTTTAATAAAACTAAAGTGTTATTCATAAATTTCTAAAAATCAGAAATATTGTTACCACTCTTTACAAAATATATTAAAAAAATTCAAGGTTAGGAACTTAAACCAATTTTAAAAGTTCCTTTCTTTAATTTTTTTTCTTCATTTCTATTTTGGTTTCTGACTTTTTTATAGTGAACAATAAAAAGCACCAATTTGTTCTCAATCATTTCTATTCACAAATTTATCCGGAAAAAAGATAAACTTTTCATAATTGATTGTCTTTTCAGATGAATCACAGCGCCGCCGGCACGATTCATTTACCCTATAAAAACATCGCTTCCCGACAGATAATGATATCAGATTTTACTTTTTTATCCTGAAGATTGAAGGTAAGGCTAAAGATTACTTCAAATTCCGATTTTTTTATTATTCAATTTAATTACCGGAAGCTCCACCTTCATTTGAAATTTTTCCATAAATTTCAATCTCTTTCAATGTTTTATTATCTGAAATAGCATATTTTGTCATTTCCTTTAAGGTATTCACAATTCTTTGGGCAGCAAGCTTTTTGTCCAATCCCAATTGCGAAAAATCTAACCCCCTTGATTTAGCCTCGTTCACAAATACTTCATTACGGTTAACGATCATCTTATCAAAGTATGTCCGGAAATGGCGCACACGCCGGCTTAACGGTTCATCATCCTTTACTTTCAAACACGCCTGTTCAAGCAATTTGTTGCCCTTAACAGCGATAGCAAGATTAATGTAATTTTCATTGAAAACATTTGTTCTAAAGCTTACAAAAGAAGCTGAAGTATCGGTTGATGCTTTAATCATGTAAATAAACTCTTTAATTGGTTTGGAGGCAGTACCGTAATACCGCTTCACAAAATCGTCAACCAGTACATTTGTGTCAAGATCAACGTTTTCAAACAGCTTGGCTAAGACCCAAAATCTTAAGTTCCACATGTCAGCGACCAGAGGCCACTCAATTTCCCCGAAAATACCCTGAACATTATGCTCTTTAAAAATACGCATATCTTTTTCAAACCTGAATACACTTGAATTAGTAGCGTTGCTGTAATTCAGGTAATAGTCCCAGATATAAAGATTGTTATTATCGCAGAGTTTTGTCCATTTTTTTAAACGGTCCAATACTTCCGAATTGTGCGGATGGTCAACAGAACGCATCAAATCCTTGCGGTCTTCTGCCAGACGGATAACAACGTTCTTGGCTGGCTTTGTATCATCTTTGGGAGGAATGCGATATTGCCAGTAGGAAAGTGTTTCTATCCTTGCATCGGGGTAAATTGGGGCAATATAATCAGCAATTTTATTTACAAACGAAAGAGCATATCCCGATTCTCCTTTTTGCTGATATAGTTTTGTACACTCATCACATTCACACAAACCACCTACATCATTCAATGAAACTGAAAAGAATAATGGTCTGGCTTCTCCCATCCTGTCAGCCTCTTCATAAGAAGCCTTAATACTGTTGCGCACCTTTATTTTAAATGCTTCCAGCAATTCTTTATTAGCAAGGCATAGCTGACCGTTATTGATACGCTGTTTTTTTTCTTTTGAATAAGCATACCACTCGGGATGCGTTGCAAAATATTCTTTTACAGGGAAATATAGCGATAAAGTGTGTACATGATAAGGTTTACCGTAAGAAATTCTTCCCCCATAGGCAGGAGGGGTTATGCTAAAATGACCATTTAGCCTGTTTCTCACCTGATACAAGGAGTATCTTTTTTCTGAAAAGTTGGTTCCATGATCATCATACATGCTGTCGTAGAGATCTCTATATGCAAATGAAGGATTACCGCGCAAATCCAAATTCGAAGCCACTTTCAAATCTGCGAGCTTTGGCACATCCTCCTCCCAGGGACTCCACCACCGCACACCAACATAATCTTCCAGAAAATGATATACTGAATAAAGTACTCCACGTGTTTCTCCACCGGTCAGAATAAGATTGTTGTTACGGGCTTTGACGATCCAGGATTCTCCCCTTTCATCAACAATACCTGCGGCTTTTGCATAACCAGTCTTTCCTACAAAAAAGCCATTTGAAACTGTAATGTTTTCAGAAACAACCGGCAATAAAATTCCGGAAGATTTTTGTAAATATTCCTGTAGTTCCCTGGCTGCAGTCTGCTCCACAATAGTGGGATTTACAGGTACTACAATTTTATATGTTGATTTACCATTGTTGATAATACTGAACTCTTTTGGAACCGAAGTTTTTTGTTTTTGTGCTAATAAAACCGACGGCATAAACGACAAAACAAGCCAAGCCCAAAACAGGTAATTCTTCATAATCTCTTTATCTTGAATTTAATTTAAGTTCTACTTCATCAAATTACTTCATTCAGATGGATATTTACAATATTCATCTCACAAAAAAGAGCGTAAATTTAATTATCTTTATTAATTGATTAATAAAATGGGAAAAACAAATGTCACCGGATCCACAATAATTAAAACTATTTTGTCATCGTACCCGGTAAAAATATTTCTAATTATAAATTTAAATTTATTAAGCAGTCCCTTGAAAAAATAAAAATTTCCAATACAAAACTGCCACAGCGATGGAAAATGTGATCGAAAGCCGTTTCTTCGGATTTCCAGAGAGTTACCTTCTTAATCCAGAAAATCCACTATTAATCTCTGGAATATGCTCGTGTTTGAAAGATTTGATAAAAACCTGGAGATGTCACTGAAAGAGGATATAATCGCCGTATTGCAGAAAATTCCAACATTTCATATCATATTATTTTTGAAATGCCTGTCTGACCGGGTAAAGAAAATTCTAATGCAGTAATTCAAAGATTCACAGACATTTTTATCAATCAAATCCAGATTTCGTATGTTAGGTCATACTCAACTGACGCAAAGGACAAATCGGTAACAGTCGAAAATATATATACAGGTAGAGACGCAGAATCCGCGTCTCTACCTGCTGATTAAAACTATTTTTACTGTTTATTGTTTACGCTTGTCCATGTGTTTTTGATACCTTGTCATGAACTTATCCACACGTCCGGCGGTATCAACCAGTTTCATTTTCCCGGTATAAAAAGGATGAGAAGTATTTGAAATTTCCACCTTGATTAACGGATATTCTACACCGTCAATCTCTATTGTTTCTCTCGATGCTGCCGCCGATTTCGTAATGAAAGTCTGTTCATTCGACATATCTTTGAAAACTACCAACCGATAATTCTCCGGATGTATTCCTTTTTTCATGATTTCCCTGTAGTTTAATATCTTTTTCTAAACCTGTTTCCTAAATTTGGAGTGCAAAGATAACCATTATTCAATATCTTGCAAAAATTTCTCTTTAAAATGTTTGATGATCTTAAGGCCGGTTGTTGCAGATCAATTCCTGATAAGACTCTTTTAATGCTACTTTTTTACAAATATTCATTTCTTCAAAACAGGAACTATCAACTTTCGACCGCATCAACTTTATTCTCCTTCAATATCCTTACTTCCTTCATAAGCATGGGAGCCCGCTCGAAAGGTGCGGTCCTGTCGAACAGATAACGCATCGTATAATGTGTCTTGGCATGGACTCCTCCAACTGAAATATACATCGCTATCATTTTGGGATTGAAATCCCCTACCCACGAAAGCTCCATCTGATCATACCAAAGTTTTCGCTTCATGACACTATCCAGGTGCCAGAATACAGCAGATTCAAGTCCTGTGCCCTGGAATTTGGGAACAACCCCCATGATTAAAATCCTGGTACGGGTAATTGTATGCAATTTCTTGTACCATAAGAATTTGATCATATTCCACAGGTTTATCTTCCCGTTCAGTTTTTTCAGAATTTGATTCCAGTCAGGTATCATACAAAAAAAGAGCACCGGCTCATCATTATTGTAAACAAACCAAATAAACTCCTCGTCTTCAATCAGTTTAGCCATTTTAACCATTCCCCGGATGTCATCAAGATCTACCGTCTGGTGATTGTCAAAATTGGCCCACGCCTGATCGTAAATAGTCACAAAATCCTTTATGTATTTTTCCAGGTTATCAAACTTTATATGTTCGAATCTGAAATTGGGCTTTTTTGCAACCCACTCGGCAATTTTCCAAAACCGCTCAGGGAAAGGATCTTTATGATTAAGATGATAACTGTACTGTTTAAAATAAATCTGGAAGCCGTAATCTTCAAATAACTTTAAATAATAAGGTTTATTGTACGGCATCCCAAAACCCTGCTGTACGAAACCCTCTGCCAATAATCCCCAGTTGATCAGATTCTCGCCAAAATTGACGGGACCATCCATGGCCTCCATCCCTCTTTCTGCAAGCCAGTCCCTGGCCGTATCGAACAGCAGATTGGCAGCTTTTGTATCATTGATACATTCAAAAAATCCACAGCCCCCGGTAGGTTGGCGAAATGTATAAGCCTTGTTCCCGTTAATAAATGCCCCAATTCTTCCAATAAATTTCCCTTCATCGTTTTCAAGGATCCAGCGGGTACCGTCTCCATTTTTATAGAAAGCATTTTTTTCAGGGTCAAAGGCGCTGTCGATCATCACTTCCAAAGGCGGAACCCAATTAGAATCCCCCTTGTAAATATCACAAGCAACTTTGTGAAAAACCTTTCTGGTCGAATGATCCTTAACTTCAATGATTTGCATAACTGTCAATCAGAAATTGTACGGAAGCAAAAGTAAAGATTAAAAGCAAATAGACAATCATGAATTGGGAATAGCTTTATCCCGAACATCATATTCTGGTTAAAACGTGTCCTGATAGAATCAACAAAACTATCTTGCCTTCAATATCCGATTTTGACTTTGAACGGACTTCCTGCGGACTTTGAACGGACTTCCTGCGGAAATTTGCGTACAAACTAATTATAAACTGCATAGTAACTACTTTCTAATAATGGCGAAGAGCTCGTTCAATTATGAACTATCAAGATCTGAAAAACCTCTTCAGGAAAGATTTTTTGATGCACTACAAAAAAAGGCGGCACTTATTGTACCGCCTTTTTTATAATCCAACGAAAATTATTGATTGGCTTTTCTAAGCTGCCGATGGAATCTCTTCCTCTTTATTCTCAATTTCACAACGTAATCAAGGTAATACAGCGCAGGTACGAGGATAAGGGTAAGGAATGTCGCGAAGCTCAGACCGAAAATGATAGTCCAGGCAAGCGGTCCCCAAAAAGCTACATTATCACCTCCGAAATAAATATGCGGATTAAGCTGGGAAAAAAGAGTGGCGAAATTCACGTTCATTCCTATGGCGAGCGGCACCAATCCAAGAATGGTCGCCGTAGCAGTCAGTACAACCGGGGTTATACGCGTTTTCCCCGCGCCGACAATCGCTTCACGGGTACGCATTCCCTGGTCCTTCAACCGATCACAGAATTCAACAATTAATATCCCGTTTCTGACAACAATACCGCCAAGGGCAACAATACCCAATCCAGTCATCAGAATTACGATATTCATGTGGAATATATTAATTCCCAGTAAGACGCCAATGATACTGAAGAGTACCTCACTTAAAATGATAACGGTTTTGCTGATGGAGTTGAACTGTGTGATCAGGATAAAGAAAATCAGTCCCAACGAAATAATCATGGCTTTCATCAGGAAATTTAAAGTCTCAGCCTGGTCTTCCTGTTCGCCGGTCATTTTTATAGAAGTGCCCTCATGCAAAGGGAAATTTGCAGCAATTCTTTTAATCTGCGGAACGATGTCATTGGCAGAATATCCGGATAATACATTTGAATAAACAGTAATTACCCGTTTTTGATCAAGTCTCTTAATCCCGGCATAGGAGGTTGAATAATTCAGCTGTGCAACAGTTGAAAGAGGAATACTTCTCAACAGTCCTGTATTCATATCCCGGTAGGTGATCAGCAGGTTCAGCAAAGCATTGATATTTTCGCGGGTAACTTTTCCATAACGAAGAGTAATAGAATATTCGTCTTCATCCTGCTTAAACTTTGAAACTTCTTTACCCAAAAGAGCTGTCCTTAATTCCAGTCCGATCTGCCCGGTCGAAATACCTTCGCGGTTTGCCCTGTCACGATCAATCTGGATAAGGATCTCAGGAGAATTGGTCTCGAAATCAGCTTTTAATTCCTCCACTCCCGGGATTTTCAAGGAATCCAGATATCCTTTAAATGCAAACGCGTCTTTTACCAGATTATCCAGGTTCTCGCTGGTAATTTCTATATTGATCGGCTTTCCCGTTGGGGGGCCCATCCTGTTCTTATCAACCGTGATCTCGGCTCCCGGTATATTGGCTACTTTTTCACGAATCATCTCCAGGTATTTTGTCGTATTAATACCTGTAGTCCGGAGTTTATGCTCGACAAAATTCACCGAGATTTTTCCTTTGTTAAAAGGTTTTCCGGTGGTTGCAAATCCTTGTTCCTCGGCTCCAATGGTAACATTGGAAATAATGGATTCAACATCAGGATTATTTGCACCTAAAGCCTCATAAACTCTTCTTTCTGCAATCCGGGTAACACTATCTGTAACGACCTGATCTGTTCCTCCGGGCATCTTGATATAGACGTAAACATTATTAGGATTATTGGCCGGGAAAAAATCGACTTTAGGTTTGAGTACAGCAGTCAAGATCCAGGTAAAGATAAATAAAGAAATCATGACCACGAGCATCCAGACCGGCCTTCTCCCTTTTAAAAAGAAACGTAATTGCCTCTCATAAAAGACCATCATCGAAGGCCACACCTTATTCTGGAAACTATTAATCCAATGACGTACCACAAAATGATAAAGGGTTACAAGAAGACCGGCAAAGATCAGGAAATTGGCGATTCCCCAGAATTTACCAGCATACATAAGAAGTGCAAAACCCAGTACTCCCAAAAGAATTTTCTTTGTTTCCTTCCATTCTTTTTCAATATCGACTTCCTGATCGTATTCATGCTTCATAAATGAAACGGCGAATACCGGATTAAAAATATAGGCCACGAACAAGGATGCAAACAAAGTAAGAATCAAAGTGACCGGCATATAGTGGAAGAACTGTCCGACGATTCCCGGCCAAAATACCAGGGGGAAGAAAGGCGCCAGCGTGGTGAGTGTTCCTGACAAAATGGGCAGGAATACCTCCCCCGCAGCATTTTTAGCTGCCTTTGTAATGTCCGGATTATGCCGATGAATACGATGAGTATTTTCAATCACCACGATAGCATCGTCCACCACGATACCGAGTGCAAATATGAATGCGAACATGACAATCATATTCATTGTAAAGCCCAAGCCCGGCAAAACGAGATAAGCTACGGCCATGGATAACGGAACGGAAAGACCGACAAAAAAGGCATTGGTAAATCCCATGAAAAACATCAGTACGATGGTAACCAAAATAAAGCCAATGATAATGGTATTATTCAGTTCTTCAAGAGTATTGCGCGTAAACCGGCTCTGATCACCGGTGACGGTAACGGTAAGGTCTTTAGGGAAAACCTTTCCTGTTAATTCATTATCCACAATGTCCTTGATCTTATCCGATGCATCCAGCAAATTTGCCCCACTTTTCTTGATAACATTCAGCGTGATAACATTTTTGCCATCCAATCGCGCAAAGCTTTCCTGCTCTTTGAAATCATCCTTAACATCAGCAATATCACTTAACCGGACAAATGCACCGCTGGAAGAATGAATGACAATATTTTTAATGGTTTCAACATCCTTAAACTGACCTACGACCCGGACAGTACTTTTCACCCCGTTGTTGGTAATTGTTCCACCAGAGATGGTAAGATTCTCGGCTGCAACTCCCCTTTCAATATCACTGAAAGTGACTTTGGCAGCCTGCATTTTGAAAATATCGGCCTCAATCTGAATTTCACGTTCCAGAGCACCAACAATATCTACCCGGGTAATTTCCTTTACCCCTTCAATTCGATCCTGAGCTTCATCAGCATATTTCTTGAGTTTATCCAGACTATAATTTCCTGAAATGTTCAGGTACATTACCGGAAATTCGGAAAGGTCGATATCCAGAATCTGAGGCTGGTCGGGCAAATCATTCGGAAGGTCTGTTTTCGATTTATCAACAGCATCCCTTACCCGTTGTTTGGCATCGGCAATGGAAACATCAGGATCAAACTCCACAACAATTGAAGAGAAATCCGGGACTGAATTACTGGTTATCTTCTTGACATCAGAGATTGATTTGAGTTGTTTCTCAATAGGTCGTGTCACCAGATTTTCAATGTCTTCCGGAGAAGTACCCGGATAAGGGGTATTAACAATAATATAAGGGATCACCACCTGTGGAATTTGCTCCTTGGGGATTTGTTTGTAATTGATAAATCCAATTAAGGAAATCAGAAAAGCAAGTACATAAACACTTGTTCTGTTATCAATTGCCCAGCTGGTCGGGAGAAATTCCCGGATTTTATTTTTATCCTTGGACATGCTGATTAATGGTCAATGGTTAATGGTTAATGATTAATTATTAATAAACCTTGGTCAAGGGTTCGTGTAAATTCGTCCTTAATTCGTGAAATTCAACCATTTTAATGAAATTCAAACATCTAAGCGAACTGTGAATTAGAATACGACATAATCACCATCCTTGACATTTTGGTAACCGGCCGATATAACTTTATCACCGTCTGCGATTCCACCCAGAATTTCGACAACACCGTTGTAATCCATCCCTGTTTTAATCATCCGGCGATTTGCTATCCATTGATTATCTTTCTGATTAACGACATATACGAATCTACCATCCTGGTTGCTCTGGACATAATTTACAGGCAGACAGAAAGCCTTGTCATTGGAATAATCTTTGATTTTCACATAAGCTACCATGTTTGCCCGAAGCTCGACATCCTTGTCGGAAATTTTACATTCGACCTTGAAAGTACGATTTGTCGGATCGATAAAGCGACTGGTGAAGTTCAATTTTGTTTCGATCTCTTTCCCAAGGTCCGGGAAACGAATAATAGCTTCATTTCCGTTTTTTATACGGGCAGCAAAATTCTCCGATACATCAGCAGAAATTTTGGCAATCCCCATGTTGATGACCCGAATAGAAGAAGTGGGCACACCGGGGGAAGCCATTTGTCCGACCCTTAAAGGAACGCTTTCCACTGTTCCATTGATAGGTGATGTGATTTGTGCAAGATCAATCTGCCCCTGGAGCGTTTTAGCCCTCTTCTCGAGCGATTCCTTGTTGGTCTTTGCCTGAAGGAATTGTACCTCACTCCCGATTTTTTTATCCCATAGTGCCTTTTGTTTTTCATATAGATTATTGGCAAGCTCCAGCTGGGTTTTAACTTCATCAAGAGACTGCTTTAACACCTGGGCATCAAGTTCTGCAAGGATTTGACCCTTCCTGACTTTTGATCCTTCTGTAACATAAACCTTCGTAACAATTCCATTTGTTTGGGGACTTACTGCCACATTCTGATCACCATCTACAACACCCTGTACTTCAACATAATGATTGAAAGTACACCCCTTCATTGTTTCCACTTTGATGGTCACAGCCTTTTCGGCCTTTGCAGTTCCGGGAGGATCGATTTCGGCCTGTAATTTAGCAATTTGCGCATCCAATTTCTCCCGGGATGACTTTAACTGATTTAACTCTGTTTTTTTATCATGTGAGGCACTGCAGGAGAAAAGGACAACAAGAAATGCCAGAAAGATAATATTGTTTTTCATCGTAATTACTTTTTAATATCCTGATTTATATTGTATAATTTTTCAAGTTTTGTCTTTGCACCTTCCAAATCATAGATACTCTGATAATAATTTGTAAGATTGGTAAGATACTGATTCTGACTTGTTAGAAGATCCATACTCGAGGATATACCCAATCTGTATTTCTCAAGGGTACGGTTATATATTTCATCGGAGAGTTCTTTGCTCTTTTTCTGTACCTGATATCTTTCAAGTTTCAATCTTAAATCATTTCTCAACTGAGTGGCTTGCATTAAAGTACTATTAGCAACAAATTGTTTGGTGTTAGTAGCTTTTTCGAGGGAAAGCCTTTTCTGGAAAACGGCTGCAGAGCGCTGTCCACTGCTTATAATGGGAAGGCTAAGATTAATCCCAAAAACATTCTTTGGAGAAAAATCAAAGATCGGCCTGTTCAATTTTTCCTGGTGATCATAAAACCCTGCAATTACAGGCAATGAATTAGTTATTTCTCTTTTGTAATCAAGTTTTGCAAGCTGTTCAGAGGTACTCAATATTTTATAATCAACATTCTTGTCCAGATAAAATGGCTGGTTAATTAAGGTATTTGCACTTGATACAAGAACTTCGCCGGAATTAATTGCATCAGATAGAACAACATTCACCTTTTCATCGATCCCCAACTGAATTTTCAAGAGCCGATGGGCCACATCAAGATTACTATCGATCTGATTCAACGCATTCTTTATAGTGTTCCCGGTCAATTCCAATTGATCGACATCTGTTTTTTCAACAAATCCCTGTTTGTTCATCTCGGTTATTTCATAAAGCGTTTTCTCTACATTCTGAAGATTTTGGCTCAGAATATTGCGACTTTCCTGGGCAACCTGAATCATCAGATAATTATTGATGACTGCTTCATTAATGTCGAGAACAGCTTTTTCGAAATTCTCCTTCGATAAAGTGTGGTAAGCTTTCGAAGCCTGTAAGCCGACAAGATATGCTCCATTGAAAATCAACTGAGATACCGTCAAATCAAAAGTCACACTGTTCTTCACGCCTAATGCAATGGTTGCATTAGGATCGCTCGAACCTCCCGAGCCACTTTCTCCAAATATTGAAGCAGGAAGGGTCGGAACTTTTGGAATGAAAGAATAGGCTGCCTTTCCGTCGAGATGAGGTAAACCGATCGCAGTTGTTTCCCAAATCTTTTTCTCTGCAATTTTTACATCAATCCCCGAATTTCGGATATTGGTATTTCTGTCAAGGGCCATCTTACGTGCATCCTTCAGAGAAAGTCTTAGAGTATCCTGCGCACAGACAGCATTTATTCCGAATAAGAATAACACGACTACCAGAATAAGCTGACGATTAATCATAAACATACTTTTTACTTTATAAGTTCTCGTTTTTCTTTTTTGATTCAATTACTTCTTTTTTCTTATTTTCGAAATAAGCAAGACCTTCTGCGGTTGAAATTGCGCGAATGTGATGCTCAAACAATACTTCAAAAATCTGTTCAGTGGACACCTCATTTCCCTTTGAAAATTCATGATTGTGGATTTCAACAAGTGAATTTACATAAAGGGTAACCGCCAGATCAATGTTTAAGTCCGATATACAGTCCTTCAGAAATCCCTTGTTTAAGATTTACTTCCAGACTTTTTTGCAGGAACTGACTATTTTCCTGCATAACGTGCTCAAAAATAGATTCATAATATTTCCTTAATTCAAAAAGAAGCATCGGATTAAAATGTTTCATCCGTTCATGTACATAACTACTGACTTCAAACAATTTCCCAATGGCATTCAGAGGCTTCTGGTTCAAGCTTTCGAAAAACAAATCCCTTTTCTGATTCTCGTGTTCAAACATCTTTTCTACAAGCGTTTCCTTACAGTCAACAAAACGATACAGGGTTTTCTTGGATATGCCCAGTTTTCGGCTGATATCATCCATGTTAAGGTTCTTGATCCCGAATTCAAGGAACATCTCTCTTATGCGCTCCAACATTGGAATGAATTTCATCTCAAGGATCTCATCCATTTTTAAAAATTTAGAGAATCAAAAATAGGAAACATTTTACACTCAAATCATTTCCAAATGTTAAATGTTTTTAAACTATTAGTTATATTTCCATATTTTATATAAAATGAAATCGTTGAAAATAAAACAATTAGACAGGAATGGGAAATGAGAATAATTTGGCTTAACTTTAAGAGAATAATTTCGCCTGTTGTTTGTTATTGATTTTTGATACGCATCATTAATCCTCAAATTATGAAAACAATGACAAATGTTAAAGAAAGCATATTTAAAGAATTGGTGAATCAAATCATAAGTAACAAAATTTTGCGTGGAATTGCAGCCAAACAATTGGACAGATATCTCTACAGCACTATCACCGATATTTTTCGCAAGCAATCGGAACAGGAGAAACTGGATCAGTACTACTTTTCATCTTCCATTGTCAACCGGGCAAAGATCAATCTTGATCGGGGAATTATTAAACCAGCCGTATTGACAAAGATGGTAAAGGTTTTTGTTGGGGATAATTATTCTCCTGATAAATATAATAAGATCAATCCAATCAAAATAACATACATGGAGAAATATGGCGATTATCCCCCCCAATTTTTGGTTTTGTCGCCAGGTAAAAGATGCAATCTTAATTGTACCGGATGTTATGCTTCCGCCGATTCATCGGACGAGGAAATTCTTGATTATGAAACAGTCCGAAGGATAACGAGAGAAGCTCATGACATATTGGGGAATCGTTTTATGACCATCAGCGGCGGAGAACCTTTTCTTTATCGTTCAGGAGGAAAAAATTTATTTGATCTTTTCGGGGAATTCAATGATATGTTTTTCCTTGTTTACACCAATGGAACCTTGATAAACAAGGAAATTGCCGATAAATTGGCTGCGTTGGGGAATGTCACCCCCGCTATATCGGTTGAAGGATGGGAAGAGCAAACAGATGAGCGTCGGGGGAAGGGAGTCTATAAATCCATTATGAAATCTATTGCGCATTTACAAGATGTAGGAGTTCCATTTGGTATTTCATTAACTGCCACCAAACAGAATATAGAGATTCTGTTAAATGATGAATTTTACGAATATTTCTTCGATGAAATAGGAGCTTCCTACATGTGGCAATTTCAATTGATGCCAATCGGCAGAGCCAAAGATACCAGGGGAATGATGGTCACTCCTGAGCAGAGGATCAGCCTGTATAAACAATGGATCCATCTGATCAAAGACAAACATTTACCAATTGCAGATTTCTGGAATTCCTCCTCCCTCTCAAACGGATGCATTGCTTACGGCCGATGGGCCGGCTATTTCTACATTGATTGGAATGGGAATATCATGCCGTGCGTATTCATTCCCTATTATGTTGACAACATAAAAGATCTTTATAAAAACGGCAAAACAATAGCAGACGCACTTCAATCGAAATTGTTTAAGAATGGAAGGGACTGGCAGAAAAGCTATGGATTTGAGAATCCTGAATACAAGGGAAACAGCCTGATGCCTTGTTCAATAAGGGATCACTATTTAAATTTCAGACAAAACATCATCACCTCCGATACTAAAAGCGGAGATGAAGAAACCATGGCATTATTGCAAAATGAAGAATTTGAAAAGCTGATGGATGATTTTGATCAGAAACTTCAGGATCTTTCCAGGGATATTTTTCACAAAAAGTACCTCAACAGAGATCTGGTTGAAAATATCGACCTGGAATAATAGATCAGATCTTACCGGAACACTGGATTGTCCCTAACTCGAGATCAGCCATTGAGAAACACATAGATCCGAAATCACCAAAATACAATAGCCGTTAAACTTAAACGTTCCAATGTAAAACGGCCCTGACATGAAAGCTTTATTAATAAGCCCCAAAGGATCTAATTTTTATGCAAAAATCGGTTTAAGGATTCCCCCTCTGGGTTTGGCATATATTGCAGCCGTAATTCGAACCTTCGGTCATGAGGTAAGAATTACAGACCTTGGAATAGAAAGGAAAGATCTTTCCCCGGCTGATATTAAATGGGCTGATATTATAGGCATCTCTGCTGATACACCAAGGTACCCTGAAGCCTTGTCAATCGCTAAGGTTTCAAAGAAATATGAAAAGGCAGTGGTTATGGGCGGTTATCATGTTACTTTTCTTGATAAAGAAGCACTCGATAGCGGATTTGTCGATTTCATTGTAAGAGGAGAAGGGGAAGAAACTTTTCTAAACTTATTAAATACGTTGGAAAACAACGGGAACTTATCGGAGGTTGACGGAATATCCTATATACAAAATGGGATTTTCCGAAGGAATAAAGACCGCATTCCTCCGTCCAATCTGAATAATCTGCCATTTCCGGCAAGAGATCTGCTACCCTTAAAAAAATACAACGGACGAATGAACGGCTGGCGTTTTACCAGCCTTGTTACCAGCCGGGGATGTCCGTACAATTGTTATTTCTGTTCATCCTCAAAATTCGGAGGGCTGAAATGGAGAGCGCGCAGCGCTCAATCAATAGCGGACGAGATTGAGCATCTCGTCAATACTTTCGGATATCAAGCCTTCTCATTTATGGATGACAATTTTACACTGAATCCTCAAAGGGTTATTGAATTGGCCGATGAGCTGAAAGCACGTAAAATGGATAATATTCACTGGTGGTGTTTTTCAAGGGTAGATACCCTGGCAAATAATGAATACATGATTCAAAGGATGACTGAATCAGGAGCCTACATGGTGTTCTTAGGCCTTGAAAGCAATAACGATGAGATTCTCAGGAGTTACAACAAACATATCGGGAATGAACAACAACTGAAAGCAATAGAATTATTAAATAAGTACGGTATCAGTATCCACGGAAGTTATATTATTGGAAATATAAAAGAGACAAAAGCCATGGCTGAGGCCACCATTAAATGGGCGAAAAATTTGGGGACAAAATCAAGCCAATTTTCTTTGTTGACCCCTTATCCAGGAACAGCATTGTATGATGATATAAAGAAAGAAAATAGATTTTTGCACAGAAATTGGAGGTTATACGATGGTTTATATCCGGTGATCAAACTTGATTATCTTACTCCTGAACAAACCAGGGATCTTCTGATTAAAGCATACCGGAACACATATTTAAACTTTTCTTCAATATTCTCCTTCAATAAAAACGAAGGGTTCAACTATTTAATAAAAAACTTCCCAAGGAAAATAATAATGACCTTCAAAATGGTTGCCATCTTATTGATTATGAAATTTAAAATGCGAAAAATCGATAGAAAAGCCCCTGTTATTTAAAATAAAAAAGGACATCCTTCGATGTCCCTTAAAAACAATCATCCTTAAACCCAGGTTTCAATATATCAAATAATTGAATTCCAGTTATTTGCAAATATTGACCGATCCGTTGGGAGCCTTTTAAAAGTAGCAAAAGTATAATGGGGGAAAAGTAGCAAAAACCTTCTGAAGCCTTGATAATAAAAGGATTGATAGAATTAAATTACTACTATTGGGCTTTAAATCCCAAATCTCTTATTACACTGAACTCAGGTTCACTTAATATAATTAACAATCCAGTCGCCTACCGCAGATGTACTTAAGGCCTTTGATTTATCATCTGCAAGGTCTTCAGTAACGGCCCCTTCTTCAATAGAGGCTTCGACGGCTTTGCGGATCAAGGCTCCTTCTTTCATTAATCCAAAAGAATATTCAAACATCATAGCTGCTGAAAGTATGGTAGCACATGGATTGGCTATGTTTTTACCGGCAGCCTGAGGATAAGATCCATGAATAGGCTCATAAACTGATGTATGAATACCAATGGAAGCAGAAGGCAATAAACCCATAGAGCCTGCTATTACACTGGCTTCATCAGTAAGGATATCTCCAAACATATTTTCTGTCACCATTACATCAAATTTCTTAGGCCATTGAACAATTTGCATGGCAGCATTATCCACATAAAGGTATTCAACTTCAACTTCCGGGAAGCCGGGTGCCATCTCTTTGGAAATCTGTCGCCACAATCTTGATGTTGCAAGGATATTTGCTTTATCAACAACGGTAAGTTTCTTTTTCCGCTTCATGGCAAACTCAAAACCAAGCTTAAGAATCCGTTCAATCTCCATGCGGGTATAAGTACAAGAATCAAAGGCTGTATTACCGTCTTCAGAACGTCCTTGTGGCCTTCCAAAATAAATACCGCTGGTTAATTCCCTTAGAACAATAAAATCAGCACCTTCTACCCGTTCAGCTCTTAATGGCGATTTGTCAATAAGTGTTTGAAAGATCATAACCGGACGGATGTTGGCGTATAAACCCAGTTTCTTTCGCATGGCTAACAGTCCCTGTTCTGGCCTCACCTTCGCTGAAGGATCATTGTCAAAACGGGGATGACCAATTGCACCAAAAAGCACCGCATCAGAATTCAAACATAATTGATGAGTTTCTTCAGGATAAGGATCGCCCAATTTATCGATAGCAGTTGCACCAACAACTCCCATTTTTGTAATCAGGTCATGACCAAATTTTTCACAGACTACCTCTGTTACCCGCAGCGCCTGTTCCATAATTTCAGGTCCAATTCCATCGCCGGGCAATATAGCTAAGCTAAGCTTCATGATGACTTATGATATGAATGATGATTAATAAGTTACGAATTAAACAATAATCGGTAATAATGGATGAAAATTATGATTTATTCTTGAATCAGACTCTTATTAAATATTAAAGGGCACAATTCTATTCTCACAATCAATCAGTTTTTCCCTAAAAGATCTGATTATCGTTTTCTATAATATTGAGCATTTTAATAGTTGCCATGATTGCTGCTGCAGTCTGATCAGAATCCAACCCCCTCGTTTTGAATTCTCTGCCAAATCTCCAGGTGATAAGAGTTTCAACAAAGGCATCAGTTTTTCCTCCCGGTGGAATCGTTACCATGTAATCGATCAGTGCAGGGAAAGGTTTATTTTGTTTCTGATAAATCAGGCGCAAAGCGTTCATAAAAGCATCGTATTGTCCATGTCCTGAAGCCGATTCTTCATGTTTTACACCATCGATCTCAATGCATACTGTCGCCATTGGTTTCAATCCAAATGCATGAGAAATGGCATAGTTTTTAATTTTGATATGCTGAGAAACAGATTCATTCTTCAGTACATCCGAAAGGATATAAGGAAGATCGTCTGAGGTGACAAATTCTTTTTTATCAGCCAACTCGATCACCTTCTCCGTTACCATCTTTAAATCAGAAGGATCAAGTCTTATGCCTATTTCCTCAAGATTTTTTGCAATATTGGCTTTGCCCGATGTTTTACCAAGAGCATATTTACGGGTACGGCCGAATCTTTCAGGCAGCAGATCATTAAAATAAAGTTGATCCTTATTATCGCCATCTGCATGTATTCCACTACATTGTGTAAATACATTATCCCCAATGATTGGTTTATTCCCCGGAACACGAATCCCCGAGAAGGATTCTACAAGCCGGCTAGCCATATTCAGCCTCTGCTCGCGTATTGAATTTTCACATTTCAGATGATCATTAAGTAAAGCTACCACGCTGGATAAAGGAGCATTCCCGGCCCTTTCCCCAAGTCCGTTGATAGTGGTGTGTATCGTCTTGATTCCTGCACGAATAGCCGCATCAACATTGGCAACCGCAAGATCATAATCATTGTGGGCATGAAAGTCAAATTGGATTCCCGGATATTTTTCAACCATTGCTGAGCAGTAATTGAATGTCTCAGTTGGATTAAGAATTCCCAGGGTATCAGGCAACATAAATCGCCCTATATTTTCATTCTTCAATCCTTCAAGCATAAAATCCACATACTCCGGCGAATTCCGCATTCCATTTGACCAGTCTTCCAAATAAAGATTCACACGGATCCCCATCTTCTGAGCAAGCTGGATTGAATTTCTTATATCCTTCAAATGAGACTCCGGGGATTTTTTCAACTGCTGTGTCACATGACGTAATGATCCCTTTGCCAGAAGATTCATCACCTTTCCACCAGCCTTATCAATCCACTCCAGTGAAGTTTTACCGTCAACAAAACCCAGGATTTCAACTCTGTCGGTAAATCCATTTAAAGATGCCCAATCAAGAATTTTGGTAGCTCCTTTATACTCCCCTTCAGAGACCCTGGCAGAAGCCACTTCTATATAATCGACATTAAGATCCTGCAAGAGAATCTTTGCTATGTTCAGCTTCTCCGCATCAGAAAATGATACCCCGGAGGTCTGTTCCCCATCCCTTAAAGTGGTATCTAAAATGTAAACTTTATTTGTATCCCCTTCCACAATTAGATTTATCAGTTTCTTGATTTTTCAAAAGAGACAATTTCTTCTTTTAAACTCAATAGAAAATCAATATCATCGAGTCCTTTGAGGATGCACTGCTTTTTATAGGGATTTATCTCAAAATTAGCAACCTTTGCAGCTTTAATATTGCGGATCGTCTGATTTTCAAGATCAATCTCAAATTGAGCATGCGGGTCTGCATTTACAGTACTGAAGATCTGATTCAGAAATTCTTCCGAAACCTGAACAGGTAATAAGCCACAGTTTAACACATTGCTCTTGAAAATGTCTGCAAAAAAGCTTGAAACAACAGCTCTGAACCCGGCATCGTATATTGCCCAGGCGGCATGTTCGCGACTCGATCCGCTGCCAAAATTCTTCCCCGCTACGAGTATCTTACCAGAATAGATAGGATTATTCATCACAAAATCCGGATTAGGTGATCCATCTTTATGATACCGCCAGTCTCTGAAAAGATTATCTCCAAAGCCCTTTCGCTCAACAGCTTTAAGGAAACGGGCAGGAATAATCTGATCAGTATCCACATTTTCGATTGGAAGAGGAACTACCGAACTTACCAATTTCTGAAATTTTTCTATTGACATACTTTGAATTACAAATTACGAATTACGAAAATTACGAATTATCAATTAAGCTCTCTTGGATCTGAAACGACTCCTGTTATGGCTGCAGCTGCTGCCATAATCGGGCTTGCAAGCATCGTGCGCGCTCCGGGACCCTGTCTTCCTTCAAAATTGCGGTTTGAAGTTGAAACAGCGACTTTCCCTTCGGGAACCTTATCTTCATTCATAGCAAGGCAAGCAGAACAACCTGGTTGCCTGAGTTCAAAACCTGAAGCAATAAGAATTTTATCCAATCCTTCTTCTATTATCTGCTGATGCACTTTCTTGGATCCGGGCACCAGCCAGGCTGTAATGTTCGGTGATTTTTTCCTGCCCTTTACAAAATTGGCAAACAACCTGAAATCTTCGATGCGTCCATTGGTACAACTTCCAAGAAATACGTAATCCACCTTTTTCCCTTTGATCTTTTCCCCTGGTTTAAAACCCATATAGTTCAAGGCTTTATCAAATGAAATCTTATCAGACCCACTTAATGATTCCCCGGTCGGAATAGATTCGTTAATTCCGATTCCCATTCCAGGATTCGTCCCATAGGTAATCATTGGCTCTATGGCAGTTGCATCAAAAGTATATTCCTTATCAAAAACAGCTCCATCATCACTCTTCAGAGTCTCCCAGAACTTTAGTTTCTTTTCCCATTCTTCTCCTTTGGGAGCAAATTCTCTGCCTTGTATATATTTGAAGGTCACTTCATCCGGAGCAATCATTCCTCCTCTTGCACCGCATTCAATACTCATGTTGCAGAGTGTCATTCGTCCTTCCATACTCAGATTCCGAATCGCAGATCCGGCAAACTCAATAAAATGTCCGGTGCCCCCTGAGGCTGATATTTTTGAAATGATATACAGTGCAATATCTTTAGCCGTTACTTTATCTCCCAGGACACCTTCCACATTGATTCTCATCTTCCTAGGTTTAGGCTGCAGGATACACTGGCTTGCAAATACCATTTCCACTTCACTTGTCCCGATTCCAAAGGCGATGCTTCCAAAAGCACCGTGGGTCGAAGTATGGCTGTCTCCGCAAACAATCGTCATACCTGGTTGTGTAATACCTAATTCAGGTCCGATAATATGAACAATTCCATGAAAAGGGTGATCTAATCCGTACAATTGGATCCCATTTTTAAGGCAATTGGTCTTCAATGTTTCGACCTGATTTCGCGAAAGAGCTTCCTTTATAGGAAGATCCTGATGCATGGTTGGAACATTATGATCAGGTGTAGCAGTAGTATTCTGGGGCCTGAACACTTTCAGATTCCTTTTTTCCAAACCAAGAAAGGCGACCGGACTGGTGACTTCATGAATAAAATGCCTGTCAATGTATAAAACCTGAGGACCACCATCAATACGTTTTATAACATGAGCATCCCAAATTTTATCAAATAATGTCTTTGCTTCCACAATCAGTATAATTATGTTTGAACTTTAATTCTTCTTATCAGGTTTTGCCTGAATTGCAATTTCTAAATTTCCAATTTTATTTATGGCATCAAGAAATGCTTCCACAGAAGCTGTAATGATATCTGTATTCGCCCCAAAGCCGTCAAATATATTATTATTACATTCGACCAACATATGAACCTTTCCTATATCGTCACTTCCTTTATTGATGGCTTGAATCAGAAATTCCTGCAAGGTAACCTTTCGATGGATAATATTTTTCACTGCCTTGATAGCGGCATCAACAGGCCCATTGCCGGATTCAGTGGCCGTGAATTTCTCTCCCGCAATATCTAAACGGACAGTTGCCATCGGAACAAGATTTTTACCGGTAACAACCTGGAGAAAATCAAGTTTAATCCGACGCTCACCCCTGCCTCTCTCACCAACCAAAACAAGAAGGTCATCTTCTTTAATATCTTTTTTCTTATCGGCAAGCAGCAAGAATTCCTGGTAAACTTCATCAAGTTTTACTTTTTCAAGCTTTACACCCAACATTTCAAGACGATGTTTCAAGGCAGCTCGTCCGCTGCGGGCAGTAAGAACAATTGATGATTCATGGATTCCTACTTCAACAGGATCAATTATTTCATAATTTTCCCTGTTCTTCAAAACGCCATCCTGGTGGATCCCGCTTGAATGTGCAAAAGCATTCCTTCCGACAATAGCCTTGTTAGGCTGCACAGGCATATTCATCAGGCTTGAAATTAACCGGCTGGTACGATAAATATTCCGGGTATTAATATTAGTCGAAAGATTAAGTTCCTTATGCGAACGAAGAATCATCACCACTTCCTCCAAAGCGGTGTTTCCCGCCCTTTCACCTATTCCATTGATTGTAACTTCAACTTGCCTTGCTCCATTTATAATTCCTGAGATGGTATTAGCTGTAGCCATCCCCAGGTCATTATGGCAATGAGTCGAAATAATTACTTTATCAATATTGGGAACATTTTCCTTCAGGAATTTAATTTTCTCACCAAATTCAGAAGGAAGGCAATAACCGGTGGTGTCGGGGATATTCACGACAGTGGCTCCTGCCTTAATTACAGCTTCAATAACCCGCGCGAGGTAAACATTGTCGGAACGGCCGGCATCTTCTGCATAAAATTCCACATCCTCCACAAATTTTTTAGCATATTTTACTGCATTTACAGCTCTCTCAAGAATCTCTTCAGGATTAGAGTTCAATTTGTATTTTATATGATAAGGAGAAGTACCAATCCCTGTGTGGATACGGCCATGTTTGGCATATTTCAGGGATTCTGCAGCGACATCGATATCCTTTTCGACAGCCCGGGTTAGCGCACAAATAGTCGGCCATGTTACAGCTTTTGATATCTCTACCACAGAATTAAAATCCCCGGGACTCGATATAGGGAATCCTGCTTCAATGATATCAACGCCCAACTGTTCCAGAACCCTTGCCACTTCTACTTTTTCTATTGTATTTAACTGGCAGCCAGGGACCTGTTCTCCATCCCTTAAAGTCGTGTCGAAAATATATACCCGATCATCCATTGCTTCCAAATTTATTTTTAGGTTTGAGGAATTTAACCTTGAGTCCACTCCGAAAAGTGGCAAGTTGATTTATTTAATTAATAATCAGATATTTAATTGCGTATTATAAATGTTTTATGTAGCTTAGTAGCATAATTATTCAAATAGATAATGTTTAAAAAATCAC
>Ga0183095_10486_pt2 | contig 90154 bp, 109 predicted proteins | sample BioMet4_FD_130346 | JGI IMG/M metagenome (GOLD analysis project Ga0183095, IMG submission 130346) | Microbial communities from bioreactor (seeded with sewage sludge) at LBNL, California, USA - Biofuel metagenome 4 (v2) (version 3) | ecosystem: Engineered > Bioreactor > Anaerobic > Unclassified ...
GGGGGTGGAACTTCCGCAGAACCTCATTTAGCGTCCGCGCCAGCGCATCCCCGCCGCCGAAGATGAGATCCTGCTCCTTCATCGCCGATGTGACCACCCGCACCCCGGCCTCCTCAAGCATCCTAGAGGCCATAAACCCGCAGCCGGCCGGACCATGGACTACAATAACGTCGACATCCATGTCACGGAGCGTGTACATCGCAGCGACTATTGGATTCGGACGGGGGTGAATCACGACGGTCACTGATAGCCCTCCTTGATCAGCCGGATCACGGTGGTCTTTCCGGCCGGAACGGCAGGCTCGGCGCCGCTGCCGTCGGTGATCATCAGCGGCACGCCGTACCGCACGGCGACCGCGCCGATAAGGTCCTTGTCCAGCTTATCGCAGACCTTGCGACTCACTGGATCGACCACAAGCACCGCGTCACGCAGCGCGTCCATCTCCTGCAGGCAGGCCAGCGTCCGCTCTACCGAGAGGTGCGAGACTCCGGGGTTGCGGTCGCGCAGACAGCGCACGCCGCCTTCCACGGACACCTGGCCCCGGCCCGGCACGCCGGGGAAGGAGGCCAGCCCGCGGAGCACCGCGTCGGTAGGTACGTCCATGACGTCGCAGACTGCCAGCGCCATGCTCATGGCGTCAAGGTACTGCAGAGCCAAGTACCCGCCGCCCAGTGTGACCGCATGCTCTCCCCGGTAGTCCACGGTCACCGGCAATGGCTGGCCGAAGACCGGCCGGGCTGCCGGACGCACCCTTGTACCGAAGCCGCGGAGCGGCTTCCCGTATGTCTGCCAGACAGCCAGCTCAGCCTCTGGAACGAGGTTCACGCCCCGCTCTGTCAGCACGTAGCTCTTAGCTTCCGCCGCCTTCCGGGTGTTCTTCGCAATGCCGTAGTTCTCCACCAGATTGGTGATGCCGGCGATGTCGGCCTTCCCCGAGCCGCCCAAGGAGACCTCGCAGATCATGACGTCGTAGTTGCCCTTGGGCAGGGTTAGCAGACCGGTGGGCGCGATGCTTTCGAACTCGGTGATGGTATGTTTACCACGGGCGTACGGCCCCCGGCCGCGGGAGGTGTGCAGGAAGACCTTCCGGCCGGCCGCATCGAGCAGATGCGCCAGCACGTAGCAGTTGCTGGTCTTGCCTTTGACGCCTGTGATCTCGATGCGGAACCGCCGATCGTCAAGGAAATCGTGCACGGCCTGCGAGAACCAGATCCGCCTGTCGTAGGTGCATGGTGCCAGGAAGCTGTCCGGGCAGTGGATCGGCATGACAACCAGATCGAAGTGCTCGGCTGGCACCTCGTCCGCCGTCCGGCCGCCCAGATGGCGGATGATACCTAGATCCTCCTTCGGTGTCACGCGGTAGACGTCCACCGCCGTGACCTCGTCGCCCTGCTTCAAGTAGTGCTGGGCGAGGATCTTCCCGCCGTGCACCGTATCCAGAATGAGCACCTTCATCTTCAAGCCCCGTAGAAGGCAGCGACCTGCGCCGTCATCAGATCCAGCAGACGGGGGTCGTCCTCCACCGGCCGGGCATAGCGCAGGGGCACCGCCCTGCCATCGGTTTCAACTATGCCTTCGGCGGTATATGGGGGTATGCCCAGTTGCGCCGGGATCTCCTCGCCCAGATGGACGCCGATCGCGATGAAGAGCGGTAGGACGACGATGTCACGGACCCCGGCGGCAAAAAGCCTGGCCTTCGCCTCGGCGATGGTCGGCTGGCAGAATTCATTGAAGGCGTATTCCACGTGGCAATAGCCGCGGCGCTGCAACCGGGCGGCATTCAGCGCAATCGTCTCGGGGTTGTCGTTTTGCCGGGAACCGTGACCGATCACGATGATCCCCGAGTCGCGGGTCCCGCCGCACTCCACAATCCGGTCACAGAGGATGTCCGTCAGCGCTACGGCCCGGTCGAATGCCTGACCGTAATGGATGACGATGTCCCGGCCGGCAACACGGGCGATGCCGCTTCCCGCTCCGATCATACTCATCCGCGGCGGGATGAGCTCTGCCGTCAGCCGCCCCTCGGCAATGAGATAGGGCAGCACCACCGCCTCCTCGATACCGTCCCGGGCTATCGCGGCCATGGCCTCTTCGATGGATGGCTTATTGACACGGAAGTAGCCGAGATAGACCGGCTCCAGCCGACGTGACCGCAGCCGCTTGGCCTGCACAGCAAGTATGTCTTCGATCTCTTTCTTTCTCGAACCGTAACCAATGATCAGAATCGCCTGTTTAGTCATGAATGCAGCCTCCTGCCATTACGCCGACCTCCGTTCCTAGCCGCATACCGCCACTGTCATCGGCCGACCGACGGCAAAGCATCGCGGCCAGCTGCCGATAGGCCTCTGCCTGGATCGATTCCGGCGCCCCTGCGACCACCGTGGTGCCGCGGGCTTCGCAGCGCTGTACTTCGGGACTCCGCGGAAGCCGCTGCAGCACAGTCGTGTGCATCTCTGCAGCCGCCCTGTCGACCAGTGCGTCCTCGCCTTCGATGCCACGCGAGTTCTGGATCAGCCCGCCCAGCCGGGCGTAGCCGTCCTCCTGAAACCCGGCCACGGCCTCGGCGATGTTAGAAGCCGCGTAAAGCGACATCATCTCGCCCGATGTGACGATAAAGACGTCACGGGCGTAGCCGTTGCGGATCGGCATCGCGAAACCGCCGCATACCACGTCGCCTAGCACATCGTAGATGATGACATCCGGCCGGTAGACGTCGACTGCCTCCAGCCGTTCCAGCTCTTCGAAGGCGGCGATGATGCCGCGTCCAGCGCAGCCCATCCCGGGCTTTGGTCCACCGCACTCCACGCAGAAGCAACCCGACCGACCGGTGCGGACGATGTCCTCCAGTTCTGGCCGGGCGCCAGACCGCAGCATTTCCAGGACCGGGCGGACCCGGGGCTGACCGGTTAGCAGAACGGTGGAGTCGGCCTTAGGATCGCAGCCAATCTGCAGGACCCGCAGCCCCTGCCCGGCCAACGCATCCGTGACGTTCGCTGCAACCGTGGACTTCCCAATGCCGCCTTTGCCGTAAATCGCGATTCTGCGCATGGGCTGCGGTAAGGCCAGTCAGTAATAATAATTATCGGTATAAGTAACACTTGATGATATTCACAATTACTTGAACATATAAAAAAATCAATTTATGAAGAATATGTGATAACACCCGACAAGACGCCAGCTCATTCCCTGAAACAGAAATTCTGGGAATAGAGCATATAGGCGACCGAGCAACCGCATAGAGCCAGCAGGATCGAGGAGAAGTCCCCGAAGTACAATAGCGCCAGCACGACGACGGCAGAAGCCACGCAGAGCACCACGGCCGGCAGCCAGTAACGGCGGAGTACCGAAAGGGTGCCACTGGCGGCCGCCAGCACACCGCTGATCAGATAGACGAGGCCGCTAACCTCGAGTGCCTGCTGATAAGCATCCCAGGAGGCATAGCCGAGCGTAGTAGGATCGGAGACCACGGACTGAGCGGCAGAGACCAGATAATCGGGCATGACCAGTGCCATCGTGCCTTCGAAAAGGCTCAGCGAGGCCCAGGCCCAGAGCATTACGCCGGCCATCACCAGAGATGGTGTCGCATCGCCCGGTGGCGCGGTCTGCGTCTTCTCTTCCCATTTCGCTTCATCCTCCTCGCGGTAATAGGCACCGCACTGCGGACAAAACGTCTCGTCGGGCTGCAGCTCGTTGCCGCACTCATTACAGTACCGGATGCCCGATTCGTCCTTCATCAGAGTCTCGCATGCGGGGGACCGATTTATATGTTAATGCCCAGCCAACGGCCGGCTCACTCGGACTTGCGGCAGACAAGGACCGGGCAGTGCGCCATACGCACGACCTTCTCGGCTACGCTGCCGATCAATGCCCGCTGGACGCCGGTACGGCCCAGCGTTCCGCAGACCACGAGATCGTGATTCTTCGATTCCTCTATTATGGTCTCCGCCGGGTGGCCGGTGAGGATCTTTGGCATCACGGCGATACCTAGCGCCTTGCCCTGGTCGATGACATAGCGGAGGGCCTCCTCAGAGGCCTTGATCATATACTCGCGCTCATCGCCCAGACCATAGCCCTGAGCAACATTGGCGTAGCTGCCGACATCGAAGACGCAGAGTGCCGTGACTGAAGATCCTAGGCTCTTGGCCAGTTTCAGCGCGTCGTCCACTGCGTACTTGTTGCTCTCGCTACCGTCCGTTGCGACGAGAATCTTGTTGAACATGAATAATGCATGAACTTCCAAGGATTTAACCGTGAGTCGCCGTGCCGTACCGGACCGGCCCGGTCATTCTCTTTTATATCACGTAATAATATGGGCAAAGCATATTCCACACGCGGAAGAGCGAGTGATCAACATGATGGTGAACGCCGAGCTGTATGTCAAAGACCTTCCCGGCCAGCTGGTCGGCTCCTTGGAGCCGATCTCTATGGTCGACGGGAACATCGTCGGGGTTGTGCACGACCGTGAGCAGATCATCAACCAGCGCATCCGCGTCAGCGTGACCTTTGAAGTTGCCAGCAACGCCCAGCTCGACAAGCTCAAGGCCATCTGGAAGGCCAAGGACATCGTCATCTCCAAGATGGGCTCGGTGTACGAGACGTGCACCATGGAGTACATGATCCTCGGCAAGTTCAACGCCGGCTACGTAGACAACCTCATCGACGAGGCCTCCAATGTGGTCAGCTTCGAATCCGTCGACGTCAGTTACTCTTCTCGCAACGGCAACGACAGCCGCCGCACCGCTCTCATCACCGCCGAGGTCCGCAGCACCGAGGACGAAGACAAACTCGACCGCTTCTTCTCCGCCGCCTGCCGCGAAGGCGGGCTCATCTACGTCAGGGGGCTCTGACATGCGCATACTAATCTCCGGTTTCGGCACCGTCGGACAGGGCTTCGCTCAGATCCTCCAACTCCGGCATGACTTCCTGACCAAGCGTTATGGCAGCGCGCCGCAGGTCGTCGCCGTCATGGACTCGCAGACCGTGGCCGCCGACCCGCACGGCCTCGACCTCGCCGCGCTCCTCGCCCGCAAGCAGGCAACGCACCGCGTCGGCGAGCAGACCTACACCGACTCGGTCGCCGTGCTAGACAGTATCGACTACGACCTGCTGGTTGAGGTCAGCCCCACCAACATCAAGACCGGCGGCGTCGGCCTCATAAACATCACCCATGCCCTGAACCAGGGCAAGGATGTAATAACAGTCAACAAGGGCCCATTGGCTCTCAAATTCAGCGGGCTCATCGAGCTGGCCCGGAAGAACGGCTGCAAGTTCCGCTTCGAAGGCTCCGTCGGCGGCGCCATGCCGATCATAAACCTCTGCCACGAGAACCTGGTGGGCGAGCACATCTCTTCCATCCGCGGCATCTTCAACGGGACCTGCAATTACATTCTGAGCAAAATGGACAAGGGGCAACCTTTCGAGCAGGCGCTCAAGGAGGCCCAGCAGATGGGCTACGCGGAGACCGATCCCAGCAACGACATCGAGGGCTTCGACTCCGCCGCCAAGGCAGTCATCCTGGCCAACTCGGTGTTCCACCGTAACGTAAGCATCTCGGACGTCCAGATCACCGGGATCAGCGCCATCAGCGCCGACGCTGTCACGCTGGCCGCCTCACACAACATGGTAATCCGGCTGATCGCCGAAATCTCCGATACCAAGCTGGAGGTCTCTCCGCGCCTGGTCCCCATGGGACACCCGCTCAGCATCGGCGGAACACTGAACGTCGCGCAGATCGACGCCGATCTAGCTGGCCCCATCACAATCACCGGCCGTGGCGCCGGCAAGATCGAGACCGCCTCGGCAATCCTGAGCGACCTGATCGCAATAATGGACACCCGCGGAGAGAAGCACCATGCCTGAGGTAATCATCTACGACAGCACGCTCCGGGACGGCGCCCAAAGTGAGGGAATCTCCTTCTCCGCCGAGGACAAGCGGGAGATCGCCCAGCGGCTGGATGCCTTCGGTATCTCATTCATAGAGGGCGGATGGCCGGGCTCCAATCCGGTAGACGATGAGTTCTTCGCCGGCCTGGCGCAGCTGCACCTGCAGCACGCCCAACTGACCGCCTTCGGAAGCACCCGCCGGCATGGCATCACTGCCGCAGAGGATGCCAACCTTCAGGCACTGGCCGCCTGCCCCGCCCACTGGTGCTGCATTTTCGGCAAGACCTGGGACTTCCACGTCACGGACGCGCTCCAGGTACCGCTGGCAGAGAACCTTGCCATGATAGAGGACTCCGTCCGCTATCTGAGAAGACGGGGAAAGGGCGTTATGTTCGATGCCGAGCATTTCTTCGATGGCTACCGCGCTAACAAGGACTATTCTCTGCAGTGCCTGGCGGCCGCCGTCCGGGGTGGCGCCGACTGGTTGGTGCTCTGCGACACCAACGGCGGCAGTCTCCCTCAGGAGGTCTCTGACGCAGTCGAGGACGTCGTCCTCACCTATCAGGTCCCGGTAGGCATCCACGCTCACAACGACTCGGAACTGGCCGTTGCCAACTCGCTGGCCGCTGTCGATGCCGGCGCCACCATGGTCCAGGGGACCGTCAACGGACTCGGCGAGCGCTGCGGCAACGCCAATCTCTGCTCGATCATGGCCGACCTCGCGTTGAAATTGGACTACGAGCTGGACGTTCCCGACCTTACCAAGCTAACCGCGCTCTCCCGGAGCATCGCGGAGATCGAGAACGTCGTCCGCTATCCGGGCCTGCCGTTCGTCGGCGAGAAGGCCTTCGCCCACAAGGGCGGTATGCATGTCTCTGCACTGGCCAAGGATCCGCGCACCTACGAGCATGTGCCGCCTCAGAGCGTCGGCAACGAACGTCGGGTGCTCATCTCCGACATGGCCGGCAAGGCCAGCATTGCCGAGAAGCTAAAGGAGCTCGGCCTGCCGGACGACAAGGACAGCGCCGTGATTGTCGAGAAAGTCAAGGACCTGGAAGCTCGGGGCTACCAGTTCGAGGGTGCCGACGCCAGCTTCGAGCTGCTGGTCCGGCGCATGCGCGGGGAGATCCAGCCGCGCTTCCACCTTGAAGGCTTCCGGCTGTTTATCGACTCCATCGGCAACGGAAAGCTGACCTCCGAGGCCAGTATCAAGGTGGCCGACCTCCAGGGCAACGAGGAGCACACCGCCGCAGACGGGGACGGCCCAGTCAACGCGCTAGACAACGCCGTGCGGAAGGCCCTGTCTAAGTTCTTCCCGGTCATCGACACCATCAAGCTGACCGACTACAAGGTTCGGGTGCTGGACGGTAAGGCGGCAACCGCCTCTGCCGTCCGCGTCCTGATTCGCTCATCGGACGGCCAGAGCAACTGGACGACCGTCGGAGTATCGGAAAACGTAATAGAGGCCTCCCTCTACGCGCTGATGGATTCCATCGAGTATGCGATCTACAAAGAAGGCACCAAATCATGACCAACAGAACCGTCATCACACTCGTCGGCAAAGACCACACCGGTATTATCGCCGCTGTGTGCAACTACTTTGCCCAGAACAATATCAATATCCTGGATATCAGCCAGACGACTGTCGAGGAGTACATCAACATGATGATGATCGTCGACCTCGACAAATACCAGAAGTCGTTCCCTCAGCTCGTAGCCGACCTGAACGAAGTCGGTCATCGTGTCGGCTGCCTAATCACGGCGCAGCACGAGGACATCTTCAACATGATGCACAGGATCTGATGCTATGCTGGATCTGAGTGAGGTATTCGAGACCAACCAGATGATCGCAAGCGAGAACCTGGATGTCCGTACGGTCACTATGGGCATCTCCCTGCTGGACTGTTGCGACCCCGACCTTGATGCACTCTGCCGGAAGATCTACGACAAGATAGTCAGCAGCGCCCAGGACCTGGTCCCAGTAGCCAACGAGATCGCCCTCGAGTACGGCATCCCGATCATCAACAAGCGGGTTTCCGTCACGCCGATCGCCCTCATCGGTGCCTGCGCCTGCCATTCGACCGCTGACTTCGTGCGCATCGCACAGACCCTCGACCGGGCGGCGAAGCAGATCGGCGTCAACTTCATCGGCGGCTACTCCGCTCTCGTCCAAAAGGGAATGACGCACGCCGATGAACTGCTAATCCGCTCCATACCCGAAGCACTCGCGACGACCGAATTCCTGTGCAGCTCCGTCAGTCTGGCCTCCACTAAGACCGGCATCGACATGGATGCTGTGCGCCTGATGGGTGACATTGTAAAAGAGACGGCTGCCGCTACTGAGGAGAAGGACTCCATAGGCTGTGCCAAACTGGTCGTGTTCTGCAACCCAACCGACGACAACCCGTTCATGGCCGGTGCCTTCCACGGCGTCACCGAAGCCGACCGCGTCATCAACGTCGGCGTCAGCGGCCCGGGCGTCGTCAGGACCGCACTCTCGAAAGTCCGGGGCGAGAACTTCGAGGTACTCTGCGAGACTATCAAGAAGACCGCCTTCAAGGTCACTCGCGTCGGCCAACTGGTCGCCAAAGAAGCCTCAGCCCGTCTGAATGTCCCGTTCGGTATCGTCGACCTCTCGCTCGCTCCAACTCCTGCGGTAGGAGATAGCATCGCAGACATCATCCACGAGATGGGCATGGAGTACTGCGGCGCCCCCGGCACCACAGCAGCGCTTGCTATTCTCAATGACCAAGTCAAGAAGGGCGGCATCATGGCCTCTTCGTACGTCGGCGGCCTGAGCGGCGCTTTCATTCCAGTCACCGAGGACAGCGCAATGGCCGAGGCGGCCCGTATCGGTGCGCTCACCCTCGAGAAACTCGAGGCGATGACCTGCGTCTGCTCCGTCGGACTCGATATGATCGCCATCCCGGGTGACACTTCAGCCGAGACCATCACCGGCATCATGGCCGACGAGATGGCTATCGGCATGGTCAACCAGAAGACCACTGCTGTCCGGGTCATCCCGGTCATCGGCAAGAAAGCCGGTGAGAAATGCTCTTTCGGCGGTCTGCTGGGTGACGCGACGATCATGCCGGTCAATCCCTACAGCTGCGCCGCATTCGTGAACCGTGGCGGGCGCATCCCGGCACCGGTTCACAGCTTCAAGAACTGAGCGGACCGGGCTCGCCCGATCCGTCTCTGCATCTTCAGCTTTTACTTACACTTATACTCAGCATAAGTCAAAGCTTGTAATAAGCATGAACGACGAGATACTGCTCAACCTTGCTTAACTTGTCAAAGGTAGATTTGTTGAAAACGCCTGGATCAAATATAAGACTAATCGGAACCCTGAAGCGGTAATGCATACAATCTGTGCTTTTGCTAACGACTTCAGCAATCTCGGCGGAGGACATCTGATCATCGGCGTCAAAAAGGAACAAAGCCGTATCATCTAACCGGTCAGCAACATCATCCCAAACACGGCCGATGCCATAACCGGGAACGATGCCGAACAAGTTTTCTTCACTGTCATCTTGCTGATCAGAAGAAGTTTTTCAGTCGGCAGACTGGCCGAAAACACCAAGCGTCGCACACAGTAGGAGATCTTGCAGAAGATTGTCGACCTGCTGGAAACATGCATGACCTTTCGATGAAAAAAAACTCAACAAGCTCATGGGATATCCGATGGCAACTTCTTCACTCCGTTTGTGTATCGAACTACTCATCGCTGACGGCACGCTGGAATTCACCCGGCCGGAGCAGAAACAGAGCCCGAAGCAGCGGACCCGCCTGAGTCAGCCAAACTGAGCAACAGACCGCAATCTGCCAGAAGAAACAGATACAAAATTGGAAAGGTTAGTTTGGCCCCTTTCTAAGGGGTCGAGAAGTTAACATCAAGGATGTGCAAGGTGGGGATAGAGGGATTTGAACCCTCATAGGCGGGTTTCCACCACGAGGGGGGAGCTACCCCCCTCATGAAATTGATGAGTCATCGCTCCAGTTATTCATCATAACTTCAGCAAACTCAGTCAAATCACGCTCATAACTGGAGCCCGCTAGTCTACCAGGCTAGCCTATATCCCCGTTATGGCGATGCTGACGGTGTCAGCATCACTTCTTGCGCATCTTTGCTGCTCTCTTTCTTCTCCGCATCTTTTTCTTGCGCCACTTCCAACGCTGATTGCCGCGTTTCTTCCAGGCGCGTGAGCTTCTCTTCATGATCCTTCCTCTGTGAGCGCCCCATCAGGCGCTGACGGGCTCTCTGGCGGGCCCGTCGGGACTTTCGGTCCCTTTTTTATGGGGGCTTTCGAACCCGAGGCGTCTGGCTTAGAAGGCCAGCGCTATATCCTGGCTAAGCCACGGGCCCCGCCAACCTCCATCTACTACTATCATTTAAAGGTTTACTTAACGACTGCCCATTCATGGGAACTGTACGATGATCTTCTGGCCGGCCAGAAGATCGCCGATGGAGCCCCATCCGGCCAGGATGAAGACCGCTTCGATCAGACAGAGCAGTCCGAGGATGAGCAGGAACGGCCACCAATTCAAGATCTTGCCGATCATCTGCGCGATCTTCTGGACGAAATTTAAAATTCCGTAGACGAGGGCGCCAGCTACGACAGCAGCGATTATCCGTGGCCAGGTCTCGGTCAGGAACGCAAGGTCTCCTGTCATCCCGCCCAGGAAGATGTAGATAACAACCATCACGACAATGGCGATAAATATAGCGAAATCAGTGTCGCGGAACGGCCGAATGAGCAGCGCAAAGCCAGCAACGGCAATGATGATGGCAGTGGACTGCCGCCAACCTGCGTACGAACTTACCGCGAATAAGATCATTACGATCCCTAGGATGATACCCAGAACCATGCTGAACTTGTACTTCATCGAGTCCTTGTCCTTCAGATACGTATAGATAATGAGAAGAATGACAAGGAACGCGAGAATCAGCACAATCTCCGGAATGTGACCAAGGACCACACTCTCAGCTGAATCTGTCGAACTCATGATGATGCTATTGTACCGGCTGTTAATAATGGTACGCTAAAAGAATGTATACCGCGGAGTTCATACTGCTTCTATGGATTTTGCGGCTGTCCTGACAATCTCCACTTCGCTATTCTTCATCATGGACCCGTTCGCAAGCCTGCCGGTCTTCCTCTCCATTACGAAAGGACTGCCGGCCGCGACGATCCGCAGCTATGCGAACAAAGCTGTCCTCGTTGCCGGAATCCTCATGTTCGCCTTCGTACTTGCCGGTCCGACGCTGATGAACGTTTTCGGCGTCACCATGGCCAGTTTCCGGGTGGCCGGCGGCATCATGCTACTGCTGATGGCCGTCGAAATCGTCTTCAGTCTCAGCCTGTCCAAGCCCACCGGCGAAAGAGGTGCGGCCTGGGTCATCGTAGCAACTCCCATTCTTACCGGCCCGGGCGTTATCACGCAGTCCATACTGCTCAGCGACACTTATGGAATGACGACAGTCATGCTCGCCGGCCTAATCGCGCTCGCCATCACCTGGATCCTGCTTCGGGGAAGTTCGCTCATTATCAAATTCGTCGGTGAACAGGCCATCGACATCTTCTCGCGGGTCATCGGTCTGCTGATCGCCGCAATGGGCATTGAATACATCTTCGAAGGAACATACGCCTGGTTTGGCATCAAGGATGCACTGATTGCCATAGCCCAGATTCTAGTTTGAGATCATGCAGTGTGTAAAAGCAGAAGTGTGTAAGGGGCGCCCGTTCGTTGGTACGTGAAAACGGAGAGACAGGGGGTCCGACCCCGTCTCTCTGCATCGCGGACGCCCTTTCGGAGGAAGAAGGACGTCTGACACTCGGCGACCTTCACAAGAAACTAATAGGCGTTCCCAGTATTTAAATTATAGGATATATCATCCATCCATATACGATTGGATAATCATCCCTTCACAACAACCAGCTACCAAAACAGAAACAAAGGGACAGCTGTGCAAGAACACAGCCATGAGTGAACAGGAAGGAAGACTCAGGGTGTCTAGTCTCAGAGTCTTCCTAGGCTCACGCCTATCGAAGGAGGAAGGCAACTGACCGTAAGACCAGCGACCTTCGCGGAATATGTGTAGGAATACATGATATTTAAGCCATTGGAATTATATTCCAACTTGGATTGAATATCTGTATTTTGATATTTTCCTGTAAATAGATGATAAATAAAAGGGTTACGGTAAAACCCATCCAATCAATCCAACATGCCAATATCTTCACTTAACGGAAATCGATGTTGGAGTTTTATCTAGAACCGGCGCGGTTTTTACCGCGCCGGAATAACCTCAGAACAAGCTGAAGACCAGGTCCGAGTAGGCTGCAGTGTCATCCAGCGGGATGCCTGCAACAATGCAGGCCTGCCCATACATAACTCTGACCAACTTGGCGGCCTTGTCCTTGTCCGCCGCAAAGGCATCATTTAGCGCCTTGAAAGCCGGGCTGTCCGCATTCAGCTCCAACACCCGTGCGGCCTTGACGCCGTCCCCCGCCTTGCCGGGCATGTCCGCGAAGTACTTCTCCATCTCGAATGTAATCTCGCCCTGAGTGGTCAGAAGCACCGGGCGCGTCTTCAGTTTGTGGGAGATCCGCACCGCAGCAACACCGTCGCCTAGCGTCTCCTTCGCGAAGGCCAGAAGGTCCTTGTACTCCTCGTCCTTCTGTTCCACGGCCTTCTTCTCTTCCTCTGTCTCCAGACCCAGATCTTCAGAGGTCGCGTTGCAGAACGGCTTCTCCTGATACTCGTTCAGCGCCCGCATCACGAAGGTGTCGATGTCCTCGGTCAGGCAGAGGAAGTCATAGCCTTTCGCCGTCAGCGGCTCGGTCTGCGGCAACGCCTTCGCATGTCCGACGTTCTCCGCTGTTACATAGTAGATGCTCTTCTGGTCCGTTGGCATAGCCTTGACATACTCGGCGAGCGTGATCAGCTTGCTATCTTTCGCGGACTCGAACATCAGCAGATCCTGGAGCAGGTCCTTGTTGGCACCATATTGGTCGACAGCGCCGTACTTCAGCTGACGGCCGAAGCTGGCGTAGAACTCCCGGTAGACCTCCGGCTGATCCGCCATGAGCCGCGCGAGTTCCTCCTTGACCTTCTTGGCCAGATGGGACGCGATGTCCTTCAGCTGGCGGTCGTGCTGCAGCACCTCCCGCGAGAGGTTGAGCGAGAAGTCTGGCGAGTCCACCACGCCCCGCACGAAGCGGAAGCAGTAGGGCAGCATGTCCGCACACTTGTCCATGATCAGTACGCCGTTCGAGTAGAGCTGCAGACCGGGCTGGAAGTCCCGGGTGTAGAAGTCGTACGGTGCCTTCTTCGGAATGAAGAGCAACGCCTTGTAGCTGGTGAGACCCTCCGCGGACACCCGTATGACGGCGATCGGATCGTCGTAGTCGCGGAATTTCGTCTTATAGAATTCGCCGCAGGCCTTGTCATCCGCCTCCGCCTTGGTCTTCCTCCAGATCGGGACCATGCTGTTGACGGTCTCGTCCTTCACCGTGGTCACATAGCCCTTCTTCGGGGTGCCGTCCTTTTCAGTCAGAAGGTTGCCGTCCTTGTCCTTCTCGCCGGTCTCCTTCCACTCGCTCTTGGCGATATCCATGTGGATCGGCCAGCGGATATAGTCAGAGTACTTCTGGGCCAACTCCTTGAGACGGCCGGTGTCCAGGTACTCGCTGTATTCCTCGCCATCGGCATCCGCCTTCAGATGCAGGATGATGTCGGTGCCTGGTGTGCTCCGGGTCGCCTCACCCAGCGTGTAACCGTCGATACCGGCGCTCTCCCACCTTACAGCCCCTTCGGGCCCGAGTTTGTAGGAGCGGGAGACGACTGCCACCTTATCGGCGACCATGAATGCCGAATAGAAGCCCACGCCGAACTGACCGATGGGATTGCCCTGTGAATCGGCCTTGACCGAAGCCCCAGCCTTTTCTTCATCCTTTGCGCCGTTGTCCACCGCCGGTGCGGTCGCATCCTTGGCCGCGCCCTGCGGCTGCTCAGCCGCAACGGCTGTCTTGAACTCAAGGGTACCGCTGTGCGCGATGACACCAAGATCCTTCTCGACCTCATCCGCAGTCATACCGATGCCGTTGTCCGAGATGGTCAGCGTGCGGGCGTCCTTGTCGGTCCTCACGCCGATGCAGAAGCCACCGGCCGGCACCTTTACCGCGGCATCGGTTAGCGACTTGTAGTTCAGCTTGTCAATCGCGTCCGACGCATTCGAGATGAGCTCCCGCAGAAAGATCTCCTTGTGAGTGTAGATTGAATTGACCATCAAATCCAGAAGGCGTTTCGATTCCGCCTTGAACTGTTTTTTTGCCATGTAAAGTCACCTTGCGGACTATTAGACACCGCTAGTGTTTGCCCTTCTATATAATGGTTGTGAACTAACAGTTCACATCCGTGCAGAAGCAGATGCTCAATCCTTCAATGCTGTGATAGGCGTGACGATAACGCCGTCCGACCGACGATAGGCCGCATTAGCCATTCCGCAGATCACGCTGATGACCGCAGGATCCGGCTTACCTGCCTTATCCACAATCGCCGCAGAGATCGTTTTCAGATGCAGGGCCGCTTCTTCCACCTAATCGGCGCACGGTTTAATCTCGAAAGCTCCCCAGCTACCGTCCGCAGCTCGACCACCGCATCAATCTCACGGTTGCTCCTATCGTGATAATGATGCAGCTGACCGTCGGCAGAATCTGCATAAATCGCCAGATCCCGTTCGCAAAGCGCTTCGAACAGAAAACCAAAGGTGTGAAGGTCATTGAACAAACTTTGTGGAGTCGCGCCCAACGCCGCAACTGACAGCGACGGATCGACCAAGTGGCACTTCACTGCCTTGCCGACCTTAGCCGATGAACTGAGATTAAGTGCAAATGGCGGTTGATCGGCAATCAGATGCAGCCTTTCCAACACCGTCATGTAATCGTCCAAAGTCGATGCTGAGATGTCACACCTAGCTCGATGATGCCATCGCTCAATGACTTCTTGGATGCCAGCGTACTTTCATTACGAGCCAACGAATGCAGCAGCAATTTCATCTTGTTGGCATCACGCTTTATTCCGTCGACCTTTCTGACATCATCATTCAATATTGCCTCCAGATAACTGAAGGCGATAGCCGAGGCCTGCTCAGCGCTTAAGTCAATGGCACCCGGCCAGCCTCCACGCACGACAAGATCGATGGGATGATTCAGGTCTACTTCGCCAGTCGCAACTTCCGGCCAGATGCCATCGAACAGCGATTTTAACGGACTGCACCAGTGGAATCGCCCGATTCGAATAGCGACATGGTGCGCATATGCAGGCACCCGAAACGCCTGGCACTGCTGTGACTCTTTTTCTCATCGTTTGGTGTCGCCGAACCGGTCAGAATGAACTGCCCTTTCTTCTGCGACGGATCGACTCTGCGCCGAACTGCATCCAAGATTGGCGGCACTTCCTGCCATTCGTCAACCAGATTAGGTGCTGCTTCACCCAATACCAGGTCGGCATTCAACCCGGCCAAAGTGCGGTTCTGATAATTGCCCGCCGGATCATCGATATAGGCGGCGATGTTCGCGTGATCTTCGGCGGTCTAGATTTTTTCACACCACTTGGAACCTTCGACGATCACCACTCCGAAAGTATTCAGCATCTGTTCCAATTGTTTATCAACAATCCTCGACTGATATCCCTTGTGTTTTAATGGTTACTCAGAATCGGCCATTGGAATACTTCCCTTTGACGTCTGATGTTTTATTGAATGTTTTATGTTTTTCAAAACATTCGTTTTATGCTTATGAAATCGATTCAAAATGCAAGAAAGCCGACCGGAAAGACCCGGCCGGCCCCGGCCTCACTCCGGCAGGATGAAATTGGTCCGGAGTTCCGGCTCGTAGACCGGCTTCGCAACGCCGGTCTGCTTCCCAGCTTCGATGGACTTCAGCAGCCAGGCCATGTTCTGTCCGAGGGTGCGCATGGTCTGCAGGCCCTCTAGATCCCGCCTGACCTCATCCGGCTTGTTGCCGTGGACCTGGTTCCAGTACTGGGAGGTAACGATTGGCATGCTGCAGATCGCAAAGTATTTGTTCAGCCGGTCGAAGGCCGCGCTGGCGCCGCCGCGGCGACAGGAGACAACACCGGCCGCCGGCTTCCCGGCGAGCCGAATATGGTTGACATAAAAGAACCGGTCAAGGAAGGCCATCAACTGGCCGGCGGGAGCGGCGTAGTAGACCGGTGAGCCGATGATGAAGCCATCGAACTCGTCCAGCCGGGCGGTCAGCTCGTTGAGCGGGTCGTCGATCACGCACTTTCCGTTCTTCTTGCAATAGCCGCAGGCACGGCAACCAGCGACAGGGTCGTGGCCGAGCCAGAAGAACTCGGTAGCGACACCTTCTTTGTTCAGGGTCGCCGCAACTTCGCTCAGAGCAGTGTACGTGCAGCCTTTCTCATGCGGACTTCCGTTGATCAGCAGGACCTTCATGTCGGCCCGATAGTTAGCAGGGGATAAAATGTTTGGTCTGACGGCGCTCAATTGAGTAACAGGGCGCCAACAGTCAGATAGCCGGCGAATGTCAGCCACGCCAGATACGGCAGCAGCGCATATGCGCCGATCCGGTCATCTGCCCAGGTCCGCCGGATCAGCAAGAAGACCAGAATCCAGATTGCGAGCAGATCAACGAGCGCCGCCGCACGGAGACCGGCCCCGAAGAACAGCGGGACCCAAACGAAATTGAGAGCCAGTTGAGCCGCGAACATATAGTAGTAGCGGCGGTCGGCACTGCCGACGTAAACAGTCCACAGCGAGTATGCCATAAGAATGTACAGAATCGTCCAGGCAATTGGGAAGACATAACCGGGCGGCGAAAGCGGCGGCAGTTTGATGCCGGCGTATCCGCTGCCGGCCGCAGCCGTAATCCCCGAAACCGCACCGAGGGCGAGACAGCCGACAGCCATCAGGATAAGCACCAAGAGATTCTTGCGGGTATACGGAGAGTTCATCAGAACAATATCGGGGACCGCTGATAAAAAACTTCATTCGAACCTCAGCTCATGGCCCGATACGGTAGAAAACAGACCGAAGGTGAGATCGGCAATCAGAATCGATTGCATGCTGTCTGCATGGTCTATGCCGACAAGAGAGAACCGCGGCGGCCACGTCTGACTGAGAAACAGTCGAACAGACAGATTCAATTGGCAGTTCCAGCAATACCGCTCAGACCAGAGTTGACCGACTGACTCGATGCCCGAAAAGAACCGAGCGCTGTATCACAATTGAGAACTTACCATGACATACGAAATGTTCTGGACCTGACCAATCCCGGATGCTCTTTGAAACCTATACCATAATCGGAAATAATGCATTATTTGTCGATGATTCCGCGAACGCTTTATCGAGGAACAATCAACTAGATAACAGACCGGCTTCTGATAGAATAATGAGTGGACAGGGCGAGATTCGAACTCGCGACCTCTACAATGCCAATGTAGCGATCTTCCAACTGATCTACCTGCCCAGTTGTAATCCCAGGATTCACTGGTCATACATAAACATTTTGCTAACGGACTTAAGCCTGGAAGCCGTGGTCGCCCAGCGTCTGCTGGAAGCGCTCACGTTCGCCCTCGATCCGTGTAGGATACTGCCCGTTCAGACAGGCCAGGCAGAGCTTATCTGCCGGGATCCCGATGGCTTCGACCAGGCCGTCAATGCTAATATAGCCGAGACTGTCAGCGCCTATGATCTTACAGATCTCCTGCACCGTGTGACCGTTGGCGATGAACTGGTCACGGGTCTTCATGTCGACTCCGTAGTAGCATGGTGCGGTTATCGGCGGGCTGCCGATGCGTACGTGAACCTCCTTGGCACCGGCCGCCCGGAGCATGGTGACCAGCTGTTTCAGGGTGGTCCCCCGGACGATGCTGTCATCGACGATGAGAATCTTCTTGCCCCGGACCGTACTCTTGATCGGGTTCATCTTCGTAGAGACAGCCAGCTCCCGGGCCTTCTGGTCCGGCATGATGAAAGTCCGCTCGGCGAACCGGTTCTTCATGAATCCCTCCTCGTAAGGGATGCCGGAAGCGTTGGAGAAGCCGATGGCGTGGGCCCGGCCGGAATCTGGAATCGGCATCACGATGTCGACGTCGGCAGGGCACTCGCGGGCAAGCACCACGCCAATTTTCCGCCGGACGTCGTAGACCTCCTGGCCGTCGATAACGGAGTCCGGCCGGGCGAAGTACACCCACTCGAACATGCAGTGGGCGCAGGGACAGGTGACCGGCGGCGGGTAGGCCTTATAGCCGTCCTTGCTCAGCTCGACAATCTCGCCCGGAACGACATCCCGCACGAGCTCGCCGCCGAGAGCGTCGATGCCTGTGCTCTCGGATATTACCATATAGCCGCTGTTAAGCTTGCCGATGACCAGCGGGCGGATGCCGTGCGGGTCGCGGATGCCGAAGAGCCGGCTATTGATGAGCAACGCGAGGGCATAGGCCCCGTCGATCTCCCCCATCGTAGCACGGATTGCCCGGACCGGATCGTTGAACTGGCCGAGATACTTGCTAAGTATGTTGATTATGAGCTCGGTATCCGAGTCAGTCTGGAAGACCGCGCCGGCCTCCAGATACTTCTGACGCAGCTTGGCGTAGTTGGTCAAGTCGCCGTTGTGGGCGATAGCCACCATGCCAAAGCTGGTAGTCATCGTCAGCGGCTGTGCGTTGCGCACACCCTTGCCGCCTGTTGTGGCATAGCGGACATGGCCGATGCCGACGGTGCCGTTCACTCCTATCAGCCGCTCGCGGCTAAGCACATTCTGCACGAGGCCGGCGTCCTTGACGGTATGAATGATCATGCCGTCGAAGACAGAAATGCCAGCGCTCTCCTGCCCGCGGTGCTGGATAATCATCAGGGTCTTCTGCAGGGCAGCGACCACGTCGCGGTCGGCATTGATGCCGACGACGCCGCAACTGTGCTTCGGACCCGTCATCGTGTCCCTTTCTCAGTCGCGCAGCTTGGCCCATTCGTAGGACCGGAGACGCGCGGTTTTGCCGTAGCCGCAGGAGGCGCAGACGCCCTTCCTGACATTGTAGGACCGCTTGCCGCATCTGCGGCAAGGGATGTGCGTCTTGAACTTGTTGTGCCTTCCCTGTGCTGCTGTTCCTGCTCCCATGTTCGACTCTCCTTAAGGTGATATGTAGATCACATTGTCCCCGCGGACAATGACTGTGGCGATTTTCCGGACCGCGACCCCGGCACTGAACTCCTCCGCGCTCTTCAGCACGACGTTCATGTGGGGATCGTAACCGTCCAGGATGCCGCGGTACTCCCTCTTTCCCTTGATCTCGACGATCACATTCTTCCCGATCGCCTGGGAAAGGACATTGAGAGGCTTTACCGTCAAGCAGGCCACCTTGGAATCTCCATAAAGGATTCACTATTTGAAGGTGTCGGGCTCGCGTGATTATTGCTGGCCTTAGACAAAGGCCCCGATCGCAGGTGCGTCGAGCCGGTCCATGTCGTAGAAGATCACCGCTTCGCGGATCCCGCGCGCGCCCATGCCGGTATGGAAGAACGTATCGAGCAGCGAGGCACGCCATAGCACGTCTAGCACGGCAGTCGCCAGGCTGCCGTAGTAGGCGTTAGCGAGGTCGTCCTCATAGCCGTTGGCGTCCACGAGGTAATAGACGCTGCCCAGGAAGCTGTCCCGCCCGTTGAGCGTCTGCACATAGTCTGCGAGAATCTTCTGCCCGTCCGGTTCCAGCGGCTTAAGCGGAATCTCACTCGCCTTGACGAACTCCTGATGGTGGAACTCGCCCTCGTCGTCGGCGGTCATCCACTCGAGAGTGTCACCATCGACCATGAAGACGTTCCAGGAGAGGTCCTCGGCACCGTAGATCGGCACGCTGAGCGGATCGTCGCTGGAAAGCGACTCGAGTGCCGCCGTGCGGGCGGCCTCCTCGAGTGCAGCCAGGTCCGGCTGTGCATCGCGCTGGGTCCCTGCAAGAGACATCTGCGGCTCGATCTCCGACATGCTCAGGATGCGGCTCAGAAAACCGAGGTCCGTGAAACTGCCTAGCGACTCCGAGACGGACATGCGCAGCATCGAAGGATCTTCCATCACGCCTGCCTCGCGGCAGGCGTCGAAGAACTGCCGGTATACCTCGGCTGCTTCGGGCAGGGCCTCCCGAATACGTTCGTCCGCCACTGCGACGATGGCCTTGGCCTCGTCGAGGGCTGACACGCCCCTTCCGCTCCACAGGCCCCGACAGGAGAGATCGAGCTCGACCTTTACCCGGTCGGAGACGTAGATGTGATATGGGAACTGGTGGCAGTAGGCGGTGCGGTGGTCGTAGACCCGGCACCGGCGGTTGCCGTCGAGGAACACACAGGATCCACGGTCCTGCTTGAGCGCGAGGGCCTGATAGTGGTCGGGAGTACGGCTGCGCACGAGACATTTCGGGTAGTTTTTCTTGAAGAACGACCTCTCGGCCGGCAGGACCTCAGGCTGGCACATGCAGCACAACCCGCAGCCATCCAGGCATTCGGCCTTCCTTCCCGCGACCTCAGAATAATCGACCTCATAATCAGCCACAGATATCCCTTCCGCAGGGCTCCCCACAGAGTTCCCCGTCCTTCACCTGTACCTGCCCTCTGATTATAACGGTGTCGGGGAAGACGGCGTCCCAGCCGGCATAGGGGGTGTGCCCGGCCTTGCTGTGGAGCCGCTTCAAATCGACCGGCCGCACATGGCGGAAATCATAGATCCCGAAGTCCGCGTCGTAACCTGGTGCGATACGTCCCTTCGGCGCCCCGAATACGCGGCCGGGCGCTTCAGCGCCCATACCGACTGCCAGTGCCAGCGGGACGGTTCCGCGGCGGACGAGCTCCATCACGATCGGCATCGTGGTCTCGACGCCCGGGATCCCGCCGGGCGCCGCGTCATACTCCTGCGCCTTCTCATCCGCGGTATGGGGCGCATGGTCGGTGCCGAACATGGTTGCCCGGCCGGCGAGGAAGGCTCTGAACAGCCCGTCGCGGGTGGCAAGATCCCGGATCGGCGGATTGACCTTGTACTCCGCCGATGCGAAGCGCTGAGCCTCGAAAAACAGGTGGTGCAGGGTGACCTCGGTAGTGAAGCCGAGGTCGGCAGCCATCTGCAGCTGTTCCGCGCTGGTGCAGTGGCAGATGTTTATCGGCATGCCTCTGAAGCGAGCCAGCCGCCGAAGGGCGCTGAACTCAGTCTCTGCCGGACGGTTCCGCAGGTGATCCTGGCAGCAGTACTCGGTCACCCCGTGGCGGATCAGATGGTCGTCCTCAGCGTGGACGCTCAGGACCTTGCCGGTGGCCCAGACTTCCTCAACAGCCGGGATCAGGTCCCCGTCCTCGTTCAAGAGGATGTTACCAGTGGTCGAGCCCATGAAGAGCTTGAAGCCGGGAACGTGCGGTGCAAGAAGCGCAGCCGGACAGCCCGCGGTCAGCGCCGCGAAGAGACCGTAGTCGCAGTAGGAACGGCCGGCGACCGTACGCTTCTTTTCCTGCAGCGTTGCCAGGTCGACCACGGGCGGCCTGGTGTTGGGCATGTCGAGCACACAGGTCACGCCTCCGCACACCGCACCGGCCGAACCGGTGCTGAAGTCCTCCTTCTGGGTCATACCCGGATCGCGGAAATGGACATGCGGATCCATGAAGCCGGGAAGCAGGGTCTCGCTCGTCCCCAGCTCGATGCGCTCCTCTCCACCGCTAACGTAGCGGCCGACCGAGGTGATCTTCCCGCCGGCGATGCCTACCTGAGCGTAGCGCAACTCCCCGTCGAGGAACATCCGGCCGCCGATGATCGCCTCCGGCTCTTCGGCGCTCACTTGCGCACCACGTCCCTGTGCGGCGCCGTCTCGGCGAAGATCTCACCCTGGAACTTCTGGAACGAGGCGCCCTTGTGCTTCCAGGTGTCGGCCGGCAGACCGGCCTTCTCGGACAGGTTATCTAGGTACTCGTCAAGGCCCCAATGCCATTCTACCGGTACCTGAGGCAGGAACAGCCCGCGATTCCCACGGTAGTTCATTATAAGACCGTCCTCACCGATCCGAATCTGTGCCTTCAGCTCGGCGAGGGTGTCGAACTTGATGGTCTTGGGAACCGTAAGCACCGTGACCTCGAAGACACACTGCTCGAGCTCCGCCGGCGCCATCCTATCGAAACGGGGGTCGTGACAGGAAGCTGCGCGGGCGGAGAGCGCAAGCGCTTCCCGGAGCGGGAAGACCGGCTCAGGGTAGCCGATGCAACCACGCAGACGGCCGGAAGGGTACTTCGAGATGGTGACAAAGACTCCTTTCTCCGCGTCAAACGACGCCGGCAGGGCCGGGTCGCAGACCCGCCCTGCGATCTCCGCGGCGGCGGCCTCGCGGGCCGCCCGGACGGCGGCTGCGCCCTCTTCAAGGGTAACCATTTCACTCCTTCTTTGCATCACCGGGCGCGTCCGTGTCGGCGGACTTGGACGCGATCTCGATGCGCTGCAACCCAGCGGCGTCAGCTGCTTTCTGCTGCTGGGCCGGAGTCTTCTTCTGGCAGTAGGGGTTCTTGCGGCAGTACTCGGTGTTCTTGTTGCGGTCCATCCGGTCGGCGGCATCCTTGACGCTGTCCGGAACCGGCGATGCGCGTATGAGCGCGTTGAGCGCCATGAACATCTCCATCCCGGCCCCGACCAGATGCTGCTGGAACTGGGGGTCGGTCACGACGCCCAGGACCTTACCGGCGGCCTCGTCTGCATAAGCCTTCTGGCGCATCGTCTCTTCGCGGATGCGGGCGCGCTCCTCCTCGGCGGCAATGTGCAGGTACTCCCGTTCCTCGGCGGCCATACGCCTGGCACGCTCCCGCTCCTCGCGGGCAGCGCTGTACGCATAGTCGGTCTGCTCGTCGGCGAACTGCCGGAAATGGTCGCGGCCCTCGTTGAAGGCCTCCTCGGCCTGACCGCGGCCCGCCTGGTAGTCGCCATAAGCGCGCTGCGAGCCCTCGGCCAGGCGCTGTTGGGCGAGTTCGCGCTCGTAGGCGACGCGTGCCGCAGTCTCCCGCCGGACATCCTCGGCGGCCGCTGCCGCTCTAGCCCGCTCCTGAGCCAGGATTTTCTCGATCATGTCCCGGTTCTCTGTGAAGAACCGCTCCATGTCGGGGTCGTCATACTGTTTGCCGTTGTCTCCTTCAGTCATGTTTCTCAGCCTCCTTTGCCATCATATTCTTGCGCCTGAACTTCACGATCAGACAGTCGGCGCCGAATTCTGCACCGAGCAGCTGCGCACCCGCCAGAGTCATCGGCAGGGCGACCGTGCGCTTCTGGCTACCCACGTGAATTATGATAGTGTTCTCGTTCCCTTTAAAGAGTTCTACCTGGTCTTCCTTCACGAAGGGTATCTTGATGCGGAGTTCGTCCACATTGCCAACTGTCACATAACTCATCGGACTCTCGTGGGCATAGACTGTGATCGGATCTCCATCGCCGAAGATGGCATCTGCGAGTTGGTCAAGCTTGTCTGGGCCGCGCATCTCTGTACGGAGCATCGGCGCATACATGATCTTGAGCGGATCAAAGGCGTGATGTATCATGTCCAGATACTCCCCCTGCTCCTTCAGTTTAGCCCGGAAGAACTCGCCGTCGACGTCCGATGGCAGGACCTTGTTGACGACCAGGCACTCCACGTTCTTGTTGTACAGGCACAGGTACGAGTAGGAGCGCATGGTCTCGTTGATGGCCATCCGCTCGGGGTTGAGCACAAGGCGGATGGTCGAGTTGTCAGAGTCCTCGAGAATCTCCTTGACGCGGCTCATGCTGTTCTTGAGGTCCATCAGGCTGTCCATGACCTCCTTGGTCGGCAGCGGGAAGTCCACGACCTTGCCGATCGTCGCCCGAGCGATGTTGAGCATTCTGTTGACGAAGGCGAAAGCCTTGTCGATGTACCAGCTCGACATATCGGGGAAACTCATCAGACGCAGAGTCTCTCCGGTCGGTGCGGTGTCGATGACAACCACATCGTACTTTCCATCGTCCCGGAACTGCAAGACATAGAGCAGCGCGGCCGCCATCTCCATGCCAGGAAAGACGGCCATCTCCTCGGCGGAGATACTGTCCAAGCCCTGAGAGAACATGAAGGATGAGATGTAGTCCTTGATCGCAGACCATTTAGTGCGCATCTCGTAGATAATATCGAGTTCGAAGGCGTCGAGGTTGGGCTCGACGGTGACGATCTCCGGCCCGAGCTTGACTTCCAGCGAGTCGCCGAGCGAGTGTGCGGTGTCCACGCTCATCACGATGGTGCGGTGCCCCATCCGCGCGAGCCGGCGCGCCGTCGCCGCAGAGACGGAGGTCTTCCCGACCCCGCCCTTGCCGTTGTAGATGATCAGCCTCATTATCCGCCTCTATGAGACTGACGATATTTAAACAGGGACCGCTCAGACCAGCCACTCCCATCTCTGTGTCGGGAACGACGACCACCGGCAATCCGCTAAACTTGTACAGACACAGCTGATGCTAAGCAGACCGCCCAATCACAGCATAAAGCAGATTTAAGCAGGCATGGATTGTTGCTTAACGGCAACATATCAAAATAAAACAGCAGTAACAGCAACGAACTAATCCATTTGTTAATCTTAGAACGACACCATGTTATGGCGCAGTATCAACAGTCAGTAGACTGAGGGACACTAGGACATCGGTGACTGCCGCACAATTCTCCAGCCACGAAAAGTTTCAGCAAAGGAGTCCTAGATAGGATCAGAAAGCCGTAGGTCGACGAAACGTCTTATATGTGGCCGATTCCTGCCAGCATTCCAGTTTCATGCCTAACATCCTGTCAAAGAAGGTTCATAGTAGTGCGCAAGGGAGCATTAATCTGACTTCTGCTGGCGGGAAAGCACCCAGGCTGTCTGAATATGTGCTTCGGCATTCAGACTAATCGAATCCGCTGACCTACCTCGATACTCTGACGATGACTGCCAGCTCCCGTTGGGGCGAACCCTGTATAAATGACCTCTCCTATCACCGACTCAATGGCAAAGATTCCTCGGCCAACCGGCAACCAGAAGCTCGCCGGCATCATCACAGTTGCCGTAATACTAGCTTTACTCTTCAGCTGTTACAACTAAAGCAACTATTTCAGTAGCGGCGACGCTAAAACTCCAGACCATATTACGTAACCTTAACTCCACATGAGAAACCATCCGCCGGTGACATCATCGTCATCACACAACATCTCACGGCTGGAACTGCTTATCCGCCAGTGGTCACCAGTGACACTAGCATCACTTGCTTGTCATCAACACCTTGTCAGGCTGTAATAGTGTCATCAACAGTTATAGAATGACAGTTTTACTCTCGACTGCACGGCACCTGATTCTCTGCACGTAAGTCAATATTTTGGCGCAGATACAGCTGTACAACATCACCGACTCCAATTACTGTTCCGAGACGATTTTCAAATCCAGAGCTGGATTACTGTCACCGCAGGCTATAAAATCGTCGTCGAAAGTGAAACTGCAACTTCATCAGAATATCATTGTGCAAATGCAAACTGATTCTCAGGGGAGTACGTTGCAGACTGTTTGCTCCTGAAGAAACACCAGTGGCAACTTTACCTTGGACAGAACTTATGAAATGAAGCAGCACGCAAACCGTACCAGAGCCTCCATCAATTATGTGTGGGTGCTCGGCACCGACTATTTTTAGAACTATACCGAAATAGTCACGATTACTCTTGGCTGAGAAACGTTTTAAAAGACATTCTGGCCATTTATTTTTTTTCTTAACGCTGATGACTGATTCCCACCCATAGTATTGCTGACACTAGAAATAATAGAATTCTTGAAGATTACTACACTGGCTGAATGAATTGACCGTCTCGCTTTTGATAACAAGGACGACCAGCAAATTAGACAAATTTGAGATGACACCAACACATTTGGCCATTTGGTTATAGACTGACGCAACGGCCTTGTTCCCGTCCTTCGACGGCCGTTTCCTGTCCACCAACTCGTTGCGGGTCATCCTCGGTGACTTCGCGTCGTCCATCGGCGTCAAGCTCGACTTCCGGGTTCTGCGCCGGACCTTCGGTCAGGAATATGTCAACGCCGGCCTCGACATCGAGTCCGTTTCTGTCCTTATGGGCCATGCGTCGACAAAGACGACGGAATGGTATTATTGCCGCCGTTCCAACAGCGAAGCGATCCAAAAAGCGGCTTCACTCCTTACCTCTGTTTCCGATGGAAAAGATAGCCAGCAGAACCAGGTTGGTGCCGGGAGAGGGGTTCGAACCCTCGACCTTCGGATTTCCCTGGAGGGGTCAGTTGACCAAACCCTATGAGTCCGACGCTCCACCAGGCTGAGCCATCCCGGCACTTGTAGACTGGGTGAACCGCTTAGGGTTTATAGATATTGTGCTGAAAAAATAAAAAGGACCGGCCGCCAGCAAGGCAACCGGAAAAAGCGGTCCGGTCAAGGACCGGACCATTCGGTTCTCACTCAGCCTTGGGCTCAGCATCTGCGGTGGGAGCGGCCTCGGCGGCTTCCTCGGCAGGTGCTTCCTCAACGGCCGGAATCTCAGCGACCGGCTCTGCGGCCGGGGCCGGAGCTGGGGCCGGAGCCTCGATGATGGACTCGGGTTCACCCTCGCCCTTTCTGAGGATTTCAGACTTCCGGATCTCGATCCGCTTGATCGGAATGATGATGTGGCAGGCCTTTGCAGTGTCCTTGGACATGTCGCCGTTGATGATGGACTTGACGACGTCGGCCAGCTTGCTCTGGGCGGCGAACTGGGTCAGGTACTCTCCGATCTTGGCGCGCATGGCGTCTTCCTGAGAGGCCTGGATCCGCTTGTCGGCGATGGACATCGTCTTGATACGGAGCATGTAGCCGTCGGCGGTCTTGACATCGACTACGTGGTCGGTCTTGGTCTTCTTCCTGCGAGTCAAGCGGCGGACATAGTCGCTGGTCAGGTCGTGGCCTACGAACTCGGTCTTAGCCTCGTGGCCGTCAGTGCCGACGATCTTGAACTGTAGCTTGATGTGCATCTTCGAGAAGTCGCCGGTCAGATCCTGGACCGTGACTTCGGCCATCCGGCCGTTCAGGAAGGACGGGTCGGCTGAGGGGGTCTCGCCAATGACGATCTCGTTGAACATGCGGGGGGCGTGGATCTGATACCACTCCTTGGCTTTCCACTTGTCCTTGTTCTTACGCGCACCGGCCTTCGCTGCTGAGTTGCTGGTCGTGGCGGTCTTCGCTTTTTTGTCGACTGCGGCTGGCGCAGCTGCTGCGTCAGCCTTATCGGTGGCCTTCGCAGCGGCGGCGGCCTCCTTATCAGCTTTCCTGACTCCGGGTGCTGCCATGTTTGTTAGCTCCTTTTGTACTGGAGCGGAGGATTCGATGGCGCTATAAATAGGTTTGTCAGCGCCCCGAGTGGATGAATAGATTTAGACTAACCGAAATAATCTGATAGCCAGCATTCTTAAATTTATCCTGTTTATACAATTTTTTCCAATTTATGTTGGTACCGCTTGTATTTATGATTTGCCTGTTTTCAACGGTCAACCGAAACCTTGGAAATGACTTTTCTGATTAATATGGGAGTGAAAAAAAAAGATGGGGGCCGAAGTCCCCCGAATTAGTTTCAGATCACAGCTTTACCGGGATCTTGTGTGCCGAGAGCCCGAGCTCCTGCTCGGACATGCCCATGGCGATGCCGTAGAGCTGGGAGAGGTGCAGGACCGGGATATTGAACCCGAGGTCCTTCTCGGAGGTGTCGAACTGCAGATGGCAGAACGGACAGACATCGACGATGAACTGCGCGCCGGAGGCCTGCATGTTCTCCAGATTGGTCTTGGTGAACTCCTTCGCGACATCGCCGAAGGCGGCCTTCAGTCCACCGCCGGAACCGCAGCAGAGGGTCTTCTGCTTGCGTGGCAGACTCTTGCAGCCAGTCGCCTCGACAAGATCGTCGAGGACATGCGGGTTCTCGGGGTCATCGATGTTCTTGATCGAACTGGGCTTCAGGAAGTGGCAGCCGTAGAAGGTAGCTACGCCGTAATTCAGGGGTTTGGTGATGGCAGCCTTGATCTTCTCGATACCGACCTCTCTGTAGAGGACGTCCGCGAAGTGGTAGACCTTGGTCGTGCCCTTGTACTCCATACCGATGGTCTTCAGGATCGCATTGATCTCGGCCAGCTTCTCTGGCTCTTTGTTGAGCACATCGGCAGCCTCGAAGAGGGAGCCATAGCAGCCGTTGCAGATCGTGACAATCGGAAGGCCCATCTTCTCGGCGAGCGCAAGATTGCGAGCAGCTGCGGCGAGCCATGTGTTCCGGTTGAAGGCACGGATGACGCCTGGGGCCGGGCAGCAGGAGGCGCCGGTGATGTCCACTAACTCGACGCCGAGCTTCTGGCAGACTACACGGGTGGATTTCTCGATGCCGGGGTATCTGAGAGGGGCGATGCAGCCCAGGAAGAAAGCATACTTTGTCATGATATTCACTCCTTCACGATCGCGTCGAACTTGGTCGCGTCCATGATTTTCTTCAGGTCGGCGAATGCCGCGCTGTCACTCAGGACGGTCGGCGGAACCTCAGACAGGCCGAGAGCTTTGCGTTGAGCCTTAATCTCATCGTTAATCGGCACAGTGTGGCCGGTCGTGTACAGGTTGGACGCGGTCTTCTTGTGGGCAGCGTAGATGTGTCCTTCAGCGACGGCCATGTTCCTCAGGGCGACGATGACGTCGACAATCGGGACCTGACGGGGGCAGCGCTCAACACAGGTGTAACAGGTGCTGCACTCCCACAACTCCTGAGAGCTGATGATGGCTTCCTTCATGTCCAGCTGAGCCTCTCTCATGATCTTGCGAACACGGTAGGAGGTCCGGCGGCCGGAGGGGCAGCTTGCAGTGCAGGTACCGCACTGAAAGCACAGCTTCACATCTTCGCCGCCAAGGGCTGCGAGTTGCTTCTCAAAGTTAGGGTCGGCTTTGAAGTCTACTATAATACTCACCTAGAAGGCGAAAAATGACTGAATGTATTTAAACCGAAACCCTGAAACCATTTAGGATTACCTTACAGGATAACCCATGGCCAGAAACATCAACCGATGTGCCTGGCCTGCAAAGCCTTCACGACTCTGAGAACAGTCTTGTCCTCCCTGCGGTAGACTGCTGTTATGGCATGGCGGAGAATCTTCGGATCGACCGCACTCTTGAGACGGAGACCTTTCCGGGTAAGCAGAAACTCATCCACAAAGAAACTCTTGTTGGAAGCGAGCAACTCAGGAAGCGAGTAGGTCTCGGAGTCAACAGTATACGACTTGTCCATCGTGTCCAGGAACATGAAGGCCACCCGCTGCGCCCCGTAGCGATAACGGATGAATGACGGCCCATTGTCCACATAGACCATACCCATATAGCCGATTTCATCCGCCTCGAAGTCGAAATCCTCGATGTCGAAGAGATAGAGCGGATCATCGATGATCGCCAGGTCTGTCAGGTCCTCCTTCATCATCCGCAGATTGTGCTCGTCATCCGAGATGACCAGCTCCACATCCGTCAGATGCAATGCGGATAGCACCGACATCAGCAGATCCTCGGTCACAGGACTGCAGCATATCAGAAAGCCATGGTCATCCCGGCAGCGGGCTTCGGTGGCGGCGAAACGGTCGGCGATTTCCTTTCCGACAGCGGTCAGTTTGGTCCCGGCCGGCGTCGATACTGTCACCGGTGAGCCGGCAGCCGCCTCCACACAGGCAACATAACGATGCACTACAGGAACCGAAACTCCAAGCCCCTTGGCGGCGGCCGTCATGCTGCCGGTCCGCCCCACTGCCGCCAGCGTCTCCAACTGACGGTTGGTCACCGTCTGCCCGTTGATGACCTGCTCGGTTCTGACCCTGACTTCCACGGCTCCGCATATGCCGCCGCGCGTGGATAACTCTTTGCGTCGGTCGGCGGATGGTTTAAGTGAGCCCCTGCCATCCTCCGCCCCATGATCCTTAACGGCCGCATCTCCGTCATCGGGCTTGGCAGCCCCATCATGACCGATGATTCGATCGGACTACGCATCGCGCAGCGCATCGCAGACCGGCAGCTGCCGGACACCGACGTCCACCAGGAGGCCGTAGGCGGACTCGACGTCCTGCCTCTGCTGCGGGGGTATTCGCATGCGGTAATCGTAGATGCCATTCAGACCTGGCAGTATGCCCCGGGCACCGTTTTGATATTCGATGTCGGCGACTTCGAGTCCACCGTCGGAGAAGCCTCCGCCCACGATGTGAATCTGGCGACCGCGATCCGGATCGGCCGGCAGATGGACCCGGACAGCATGCCCCGTGACGTTAAGTTCGTGGCCATGGAAATCGCCGACATGCAGACGATGAGCGAGGAACTCACGCCAAACGTCGCCGCTCAAGTCGACTCCGCCGAACGGGCCGTCCTCCACGTCATCGATGAGTTCCGGCGGACGAACGGTCGGATGCCCTCCGCCTGAAGGCAAGAACCCCATCAGAGCTTCAACGAGGCGATATCGAACTTCTGGACGTTATCATTGCATTTGCCAAGCACTGTGACGTTTAGGTGGTCGGCACGAATGATCCGCTGAGCCATCTGCATGATGTCATCCTCGGTGACGTTGTCGATGCCATGCAGGATTTGGGTCATGTTCCGACAGCGGCTGTGGGCGGCATAGTCCCGGCAGAGCCGGCAGAGCCGATCCTCAGTGGGCTCCATCGACCGCACGACCGCACCCTTCACAAGGTTCTTGGTCCGGGCAAGCTCACCCCTCTCGGTGCCGTCCCGGGCGACTTTATCATAGATGGCACAGACTGCCTGCATGGCCTTGATCACATTACGGCCAGTACAGGAGAGGAAGGTCGCCATGTACGAAGAGTCGCTGAAATGTTCCGTCTCGTTGAAGACCTCGTAGACCAGTGCCTTCTGCTCCCGCACCTGCTGAAACATCCGCGAGCTCGTACCCATGCCGATAAGCGCACTGAGCACCGAAAGCGACATACGGTCCTCTTCAGTGACGACTTGAGCCGGAAAGCCGAGCGCAACATGACAGTGCTCGGTGGCATTCTCGTGATAGAAATAGCCAGCTTTGGAAAGGATCGGCGCCCGCCGGGGCTTGGGCTTCTTGGCCTTTAGACCATCAAAGGCGTTTTGCGCCCAGAGGACTACGTCATTGGGGTCGACGGCACCTGTAGCAAAAACCGCCAGGCTTGGCCGGCCGTACCGCTCCGCGTAATAATCGCGTAGATTCTGGGAGGTGAGCGCCGTAACGGACTCCTCGGTCCCGCCTTCATCCTGGCCAAGGGAATGACCCCGCCACAGATTCTCCTCGAAGAGGTCATGGATGTACTCCTCCGGCTCGCTCTTAACCATGCTGAGCTCCTGCAGCACGATCTGCTTCTCGAGCTCGGTATCAGCCTCATTGATCAGCGGATGGCTGACGATGTCTGCGACCAGACGCTGCGCAGTGAGCGCGGTGTCTTTCAAAGTAACGCCGAAGAAGGCCGTCATCTCCTTGCCGGTGAAGGCGTTGAGCTCACCGCCGGCACCCTCTATGTCCTTCGCCATCTGGTAAGACGTGCTGCTGGTAGTCTGCCTGAAAACAGTGTGCTCGAGCAGATGTGAGATGCCCATGATCTCGGTGGACTCATCCCGGGAGCCGGTCTTGACAGCTACCATGAAGCCAGCGCTGGCACTACCGGGGATAACTTCGGTCATGACCGGCACGCCCTCGTGGGTCTCGGCGAATACGATCTCCTCGCTTGTCATATGGGCGGTGCGAGAACGACTGTTGATTAATACTTTTACAGTATACCGACGTCTTATGTCAGACTCGAGGGTGATTTGGTACGCTCACCGTAAGCTGCAGAACCCTATCGCGGTCATCGGCTTCCCAAGCGTCGGCCTCATCAGCTCCATCACGACGAGCTTCATCGCCCGGGAGCTGAAGATGGATATCGCGGCCGCACTCACCACACCGGACCTGCCGCCATACGCCCTAATCCAGAGCGGTGTGCCCTATCCGCCCGTTCGCGTATATGTACCAGCTGCTAAAGCTATCAGGAAGACCAAGCCAAAGACTGTCGTTAATGAGACCGCCGATACAACTCCAGCCAAAAACGTGAAGACCGCAAAGCCGTCCCGCGATCTTATCATAGTTACTTCCGAGGTTGCACCCAAGCCAGAGCAGACATATGATGTAACTCTCGCCCTCTTCGAGACCCTCAAAGAACTTGGCGCAACGGAGTTCGTCTGCCTTGAGGGCATACCTCGCTTCGACGGCACGGCATCCATGCTCAGTGTTGGCTCCACGCCAGCCATGCGTAAGAAGGCCAAGGCGCTCGGCCTCAATCCGATGGATGAGGGGCTCGTGCGGGGCACCACCGGCGTCTTTCTCTATGAAGGCGCCTTTGAGAAGACTGACGTGCTCGGTCTGCTCTGCCCAGCCAATGCACAGGTTCCAGACCCGCGGGCCGCCGCTGCACTGCTCGGCAAGGATGGGGCACTGTCGAAACTGGTCCCAGGCCTGGCAACGATCGACGCCACTCCGCTCGTAAAAGAAGCAGATGAAATCGAGACTCGTCTGAAGTCCCAACAGGAGCTCGAGAACACCTCGAATCAACAGATCTACGGATGATTGAATGAACCTAACCCCGTCGAAATTCTTCGTCACCTCTGGCAAGGCGACGAGCCTCATCTCCGATCTCAATGCCTTTGACATGGCACTGATGGACGCTCATATCTCCGAACAGAATCTGGTTGCCGTGTCATCGGTCATCCCGGTAGACGCCAAGCGCATCGAGATCTGCGAGCTTCCGATGGGCGCCGTGACACATTGTGTGCTGTCTCAGATGCGCGGACGCGGTGGCGAGAGCATCGCTGCGGGGATCGCTTACACCTTCCGTAAGGACGGCAAAGGCGGCTACGTTGCCGAAGGCCACCTGCACGGCTCAGGAGAAAGTCTCCATGATGAACTCCGGCAGAAGATGACCGAGATGTCCCGGATCCGCGGTGTTGAGTTTGGCGAGATCAACTATGTCACCGAGGACCTGATGGTCCCCGTAAACGAGTACGGCTGCTGTGTCGCCGCGGTCGTATTCGCCGAGTACCGCTGAAATGTACGCTGTCGTCCTATGCCCCAGTTGCAAACGCTACCGCATCATCGATCTGCACCAGCAGACATCTGCCTGTCCCTACTGCGGAGCCGAGCAGGCTCACAAGGAGTTGCAGCTGTTCTGCCGGTGCCGCACTCAAGAGCATGCCCGCGAGAATTTGGGCAAGCTCACCGGTTTCACGGGTGACGGAATGACCCGCAAGCATGCTGATCCGCGCACAGACCCGCTGTCATCGTTGGTCTATGAGTATGAGCATACATCGGCCCTCGAAGATAAGATGACCCTGCTCGCCAAAGGACTGACTAAGATCTACGGGACATTCACCCTGGCCGAAGTCGAGCAGGTCGACCCGCACAACGCCGAGCGGATGCTCAGAGCGATGCTGGTCGAATGCTACGTGTCCGAAGTCTCCTACGGACGCTACCGCGGATGAACTTAGCGCGGCATGTCGTTCCGCTTTTTCCCTTCCATCCGCAGCACATCGCGCACAACGCCTGCTAGCTTCAAACGGTCGGTGTAGATGCAGTAAGCCGCTGAAATGGCAAAAGCCATCGCACCGGTGACATAAAGATAGAGCGAACCGGCGTTCTCCAGCATTATGAAGAAGACGACATGGTAAATCACATTGTAGATCATCGCTTCCATCGCGAACTGGAAGGGATTGTGCCGCGCGATACCTTCACCGACAGTCGTTCCTACAGCTGCGAACTGCATGGCCAGACTGAATCCCATCACAACGAGGAAGACATAGTCGGCGATGCCCATCGAGCTGCCGAGCCGCTGACTGATGGCGGCAAGATAGTAGACAAAACCAAGTGCGGTCGCCGCACCGGCGCCGAGACCCAGCCCGAAGCCGTAGAACACGCTGTCAGACTTGCCACGGAAACGCCTGAGATTCATAACCACCACCAGTGCCAGACACTGAATCATGCCGTATAGGATGACATAGACCAATGAACCGAGAATGTACGTGTACACCATGAACAGGATCGTTCCGATGACCAGACCGACGGTAAACAGACCGAAAAAGTATGGATCGCTGAAGAAGGGCTGCTCGACTGCGGGATAGGTATACTTCCGCAGCACAGCATACATGAGGATGAGCGCAGGGACGAATGTGACGATCGCCGCAAGGCCGAACAGGTAGTCCATGTGGGGACTATCCCTGCCTTGTTTATAAAGCAAACGTTCAACGGAAAAGATTACGGCTCTTCGGCCGATTGGGTTGCGCCGACCCCGGTGTCCGGGCAGACTCCTTCCGCTTCTCCCGGTGGACTGTCGGAGAGCGATTCTGCCGCTGCGCAACTGGCACAGCCGCACACTTTGCCGAAACTGGCATCCCCTGGTGCCCGGCCATGATCTTGTCATAGTAATGAATGACCATGCAGGACGCCTCGCAGCGCCCGCAGGCGATGCAGCGTTCGGGGTCCACCCGCATCCCGCCTCTGATGCGGATGGCCGCATGGGGACATACTTTGGCACAGATGCCGCACTCAGTGCAGAGCTCTGCCCGGATGAGTGCCTTCAGCGCCCGCTCGAAGACGTATCTGGCACTGTCGGTGTCATCGGCCGTGACGGAAACCTGTCCGCCGCCGAAAAGACGGGCCCGGCCGCGCGGCAGCTTCAGGACGGCGATCTCGAACTCAGGCGAATATTTCACTTCACCCACTGTGCGCAGAGCGTCCTCCACATAGGAGAAGTCGCGCTTCCGCGGCATGGTCGCCACTGCCTCCATCGAATAGCCGCCGGCCACGCAGACCGAGGCGCCCTTGAGCATTTGCAGGCTGAGCCCTGCACCCTTGGGATCAGTCCGCAGATCGAGCCCTTCGGCGAGCTGCCGCATCTTCGGCGGCAGCACCTTCCACCGCCAGAAGCCCAGGTCGATGTACTCCGGTGGGAGCCCGTGCTGGGCCGCGTACTCATGCAATTGGCGGTCCCAGTCCGCGTACATGTCAGGATGGATCCGCTTGGTGTTCTGCCACTCGCTCGCCAAACAGGAGGCGCAAAGATAGCAGCCGATACGCTCGAAGTCCCGGTCGTAGAGCGGGTTGTAGTGCAAGCCCCGGAGCCAGATGTATCCCCAGATGTCCGCGGCACACCAGTCGCGCACTGGATTCAGATTTGTCTGGTTAGGCACGAAAGGGTTCTTTGAAACCAATGGGGTACCTGCGCGGGAGAAGGACTCCAGCGAGCGGTTGCCCTCGACCGTGACTGTCCCCTGCGGATACTCACGGGCGATGAGCTCAGTGATCGGACCGAGCTTGCAGACCTTGCAACACCACCGGAAATCCTTAGCCGGCGGACCGAAAGTGCCGACGTTGTCTTTGAAGGCCGTGCCGGCCTCGGCCACCTTCAGCGGCAGGCCGACAGCAGCTGCATACTCGTGCGCATATTGCACCGTCTCCGGGAATTCCAAGCCGGTATTGATGAAGAGCAGGTCGGGCACCGGCGCGGCCTTGGCTGCAAGTGTCGCCGCGACCAACGAGTCCTTGCCGCCGGAGAAGGATACCGTCACAGGCAGACCCCTGCCTTTCCCTCCTAGATACTGGCGGAGCTCCAGCACTGCATTGCGCTCCAGCTGCTCAAGGTGCTCCCGGTTGGCGGCTACGAATTCCGGAATACCAGCATCAGGTGAGAGTGACCGGTCCAGCGGTGCATTGAGGTTCCGCACGCGGACGGCCTTCTCGGCCTGCCCCAGCCTGATGCTAGGCGCAAGTGCGATCCCGTGGCCGACCTTGAGCGCCTTGCAGATGATGATCGGGTCATCCGTCGAAAAGTCACCGCGCACGTCAACAACATTACTGCCAGGAACGCTCTTGCCTTTGAGATGGCCGGCGGTGCCGGCAATGGTCACAACATTCTTGGTAGCAACGGGCGCGAAGAACTCGGCACCGGGCTGACGGAGCTCGACAATCGATTTTCCAGCGGCTAGGTCGAAGCATAGCAACCCGATGACCTCACCGTGAGCGATGACCTCGTCAGTCCGGTCTTCTCCAGGGACTTTGTTGAAAAAGACCGCCTTGCCGGCAAGTGGCGCAGCAGTTCCAAAGGTCTCCGTCAGCAGCCGCTCCAGCAACGGACGGCTGTCGCCCATGCAAGGGCGGATGTCGCCCGGACTGTTGATCAGGAACTTGCGCCCCGTTTCGCCGCAACGAGAGCAGCGGGGACCGAGCAGCAGCGTGCCGCAGCGATCGCACCAACGGCACACCTCCTTGCTGTTCGCGGAAAACTCGCGTTCCATGATCCACCTATAAGCGGGCGATTCATGTAGGTTTATAAATAAGGAGTCCATCGCAGAACCGGTGAGCACATGGACCTCGACGGATTGAGAGACGTGACCCCGACCACTTCCAAGATGGGCGGGATGAGATTCAGTCGGCTGGAGCTGCGGGACATCCTCGTCTCGATGCTGGTGCTGAGCATCGCCTTCACCATCGCGATGCTGCATGGTGTAAACGTAAAGAGCCTGAGCACCTCGACCATCCTGTTCTACTTCGGCATCTCGCTGTTGTTCGTCGTAACCAGCTTCCTCTGCCATGAACTGGGACACAAGTACTTCGCCCAGAGCTACGGCGCCTGGTCCGAATTCCGGATGTTCCCGCTCGGTCTGTTTTTGTGCCTTGCGCTGTCGTTCACCGGCTTCCTGTTCGCGGCGCCCGGCGCCGTCGTAATCAACGGTCGTATCACTCAGGATCAGTATGGCAAAATCAGTCTCGCCGGTCCAGCCGTCAATTTCACCATTGCGGCGTTGGCATTCATGTTTGTCTTCGTCGCAGGCGTCGGCGGCATCGCCGGCGCAGTCCTCCTGATGATGGCTTACCTGAATGCGTTCATGGGCCTATTCAACATGATACCGATTCCTCCTTTGGATGGCTCCAAGGTCATCCGTTGGAGCGTCCCAGTCTATGCAGCCGCACTTGTGATCGGTATCGCCGAGGTCGCCCTGTACTACCTGATCGTCTACTGAACGGAAATTGCAGGGCGGTCTTAATAGGCCGTCGCATTTTACGTTTTTCGAACAATAAAATAAAAAAAAGGACGACGGAGATCTCTCCGCCGTCCGATCACTGGTATTCCTTGCAAGGATACCGCAGGTGTGTGAGCATCGAGCCGCGCCATTGCGCAGCCTTGCCAGGGTTGAGGATGTTCTCTGGGTCCATGGCCTGCTTGATGGCCAGAATCGAAGAAAGCTCGGACGCCCGCTCCTTCTGGAAGCTGAGTGCTTTGGAAATGCCGACACCGTGCTCGCCGGTAACGGTGCCACCAAGCTCGACGCAGACGTCGAATATCTCCTCGACCGCCTTGACTCCCCGGTCCCATTCATCTTTGTCGTCGGTCTTCAGCAGCATCTTGGTATGGAGGTTGCCGTCGGAGGCATGACCGTAAGTCGCAACAATGACATTGTGCTTCGCAGCGATCTTCTGGAAGGCCTCGACCGCCTGCGGAACCTTTGAAACGGGCACGCCCATGTCGTCTGCCAGGGAAACTGACGAGTAACCGGGCTTGAGCGCCGATAGCGCCGCAAGGACGGACTTGCGGGCATTGGTCCACTTGTTGATGACCGCATTGTCAAAAGACGGGGTAACGGACACAGCCTTCTGGGCATGGGCAACCTCCTCGACAACTCTCAGGTCACGCTGGATGACCTCGTCGGTTTCACCATCAACCTCGACGATTATGATGGAGTTCGCCGCCGGAAGCGGGTTGCCCAGAGCTTGGTTGACTGCTGTAATACTGACCTTGTCCAGCAGCTCGCAGGAAGCCGGGATCAGCGGCTTAGCAATGATTGCAGAGATGCAGCGACCGGCATCGACAACCGAATCAAAGCAGCACAGGCAGGAGGCCGACTTCTTGGGCTTGGTGGTCAGCTTGAAAGTGATCTCGGTGATGATGCCGAGAGTGCCCTCAGAGCCGCACATCAGACGGGCCAGCTGATAGCCGGAGGCATCCTTGATGGTGTGCGTGCCGCAGTGCACTATTTCGCCATCGGCCCGGACAAAGGTGAGGCCGAGGACATAATCCCGGGTGGCACCGTACTTTACCGCACGCATACCAGAAGCATTGGTTGCAACCATGCCGCCGACCTGACAGGCCTCGGCAGAACCAGGAGAGGGCGGGAAGAAGAAACCGTGCTTGGCGAGCTCGGCATTCAGGTCGTTGTATATGCAGCCGGCCTGAACATCGACCCATAGATCCTCAACGCTCAGCCGGACGATCTTGTTCATCTTCTGCATCGCGAGCACAATGCCGCCCTGCATCGGGACCGCTGCACCACAGAGGCCGGTGCCGGAACCACGCGGAACCACTGGAATGCGGTGCTTAGAGGCAATTTTCATAATCGCCGCAACCTGCTCGGTACTGGTAGGCTGGATGACGACGTCCGGGGAGCCATGATAGATGGAAGCGTCGAATCCGTAGGTGTAAAGGACCGCGGGACTGACGGAGTAGCCATCCCTGCCCACGATCCGCTCGATCTCGCCGATGATATCCTGATCCAATGCCATATTAACCTCAAGCGGAATCCGCCTTTTGGATTATAAGCGTGTGCCTGTTTTGAAGACGCGCGCGACAGATAACGATTATAAATACACGTACGATAGCCTCCGCCATGAAATCCAAGATTGTACTGCTGGGACCTCCGGGCGCCGGCAAAGGCACTCAGGGCGAGAAACTTGAAAATGAACTCGGCTACGTTCGGCTGTCTACGGGCGACATGCTGCGGGAAGCTGTCCGTCGGGGCACTGCCCTCGGCGTTAAGGCGAAATCGTACATGGACGCGGGCGCACTCGTGCCAAACGACCTGATCATCAACCTGATGAAGGAGAAGATTGCCAATCTCGGCCCCAACGCCGGGATCATCTTCGACGGCTTCCCACGCACGGTCGAACAGGCTGAGGCCCTGGACAAGGAGCTCGACATCGACCTCGCCATCAACCTGGATGTCGAAGACAAGGAATTGCTTGAGCGGCTCACGAAGCGCCGGACCTGCCCGCAGTGCAACGCTGTCTACCATCTGGTCTACAATCCGCCGAAGAAGGCCGGGTTCTGCGACAAATGCGGCAGTGTCCTCTACCAGCGGGACGACGACAAAGAGGCCACTGTAGCAAACCGTCTCGCAGTCTACCGTAAGAACACACTGCCGCTTGTGGACTACTACCACAAGACCGGCAAGCTTGTCACAATCAAAGGCACTGGCAGCATCGATACCATATTCGAGCAGGTCAAACGGTCCTTGCAGTGAGCATTTTGGAGGGGTAACGTCCCCTCCGCGCTCACAGTTTGGCCGTCAACAGAAAAATATTAAAAGTGGCTCGTAATGGGGCGCATTCGATAGCCCCGTAGTGTAGTGGTCAATCATCCGAGACTCTGGATCTTGGGACCCCAGTTCGAATCTGAGCGGGGCTACCATTCTTGCTTTCTTTAGCTTGAATCGCTATCATCGGCCTGACTTGAGTCTAACCGTTGTTTTTGAGTACTGGTCACCTGCCAGAAGAAAGCCAGACAACCAGAAACAGTTTGAATACGATCTTAGTAATTGCCGAGTCTGACTGCACCGTGCTGAGCACCGGGAACTTTCCAGCCTTCGCCTGAGACCTTCAGATATGACTCCCCGTTGTCATCGACATACAGCTGCGCCCTGCATTCATCTTCGTTTCCACTTTCCCATTCCATGATACAACATACTGGCCGAAAGTATTTCAAACTTCAAACGAAGACCAGGACGTGCAGGTGATCCATTATGTCTGCGAATAATATTGCATGAAACACCTAGACCTGATGAGAATATTCACGAACGGCTTAATACTCCGGCATCATGTCAAGTTCATGGACGCGAGTATGACGGAGGCGATCCTGCTGGTGGCCGCCGGCGGTGCCATTGGCGCAGTATTACGGTTCGGCATGGGTCAGGCTGTCAACTCCAATCAATTTCCATGGTCAACCTTCGCCGTGAATATTCTCGGCGCCTTCCTGGTGGCCTTCATCTTCTTTTCATTCAGCAACGAGATGCCAGACACTGTCCGGCTGTTTCTCTTCGTTGGCCTCTTCGGCGCGTTCACTACGATGTCGACATTCACGCTGGAGACGACCAGCCTATTCTTTGACGGTCGGATCTGGGATGCGGGCCTCAACTTCGTGCTGAATGCAGGCGTCACGGTGCTGGGCGCGGTCGGCGGCCGCTATCTGGCGCTCCTTTGCACTGTCCTCTGAGATGTTCAAATCTTCTTTTCGGTACCGTCAGCGAGATCCTTGAAGTAGCCTTCGCCTTCTTCCGGACCACGAGCAATCAGAATGTCGCCGACCTCCATACGCGTATTTGCGCCAGGGCCGAAGATGTATTCCTTGTCGCGCCGGATGGCAATGACGAACATCCCGCAATTGGTGCTCAGCGAGACATCCCCGAAGGTCCGGTCCACCAAGACCGAGTTCTCGGCCACTTTGGCCAGACAGATCGTCGTGTCCGAATCACGGATGGACATAGCCAGCACAGGGTTCTCGGCCAGGCCGCGGATGACGACACCGGCAATCGCCCCGGCCGCTCCCGCGATATCCATGATGGATGCCTGAAGACGGGTGATAACGACTACGCGGGCTACCTCTGCTGGATTACTCTGCCCAAGGCTGATCGCCTCACCCTGGATGCGGGCTGCGAGATCGCCAAGGTTCTCGGCCAGAGCCACGACCTCTTCGGCAATCTCCTTGCTGTTGTAAAGAAGCGATGAATAGGCAAGGTCCACCATGATCTCCGAGGTGTCCTTCATCTCCAATAGCATGGCCTCGAGATGGTTCATGGTCCCCGCTCATCCTCCCGTAGCTCTTCTTCGATGTCTTCTTCGTCATCCTCGTCCTCTGCTACGCCCGCTTCGTCGTCAGGCTCGGGAAACTCCCACTGAGCCCTGCCCTCGGCGAACTGAACGAGCCGATCGGCGCCGTCGTCGGTGCCACGTACAACCAGGTCATCGCCGGCGCGGATCTTCATATCGTCATCAGGATCGTAGGTCCAACCATGACGGTTCTTGATGGCGATGATCTTGCAGCCAGTGCAGGCCTCGACAGCCAGCTTTCCAATGGTGAAACCAACCATGCTGGATTCAGGCTTCACGCGCAGGATCCGAATCTTCTCGCCCGATTCCGAGAGCATCTCGGAGATGAAGGGACGCTGCTCAGTCGGCATCTTAAGGAGGTCGACGATTTCTGAGGCGGCGTCGGAGATACGGTCGGCCGCTGTAGCCACCTCCAGAAGACCGGAGAGCTGCCGGGCATCTTCCTTGGTCCGGCTGGCCATCAGCACCTTGTAGCGGATGGCGAACTTCAGGTCATCCATCACACCCTCCATCTCGCGGACCTTGTCAGCCATGGAGACACTATTGTACATGAGAGAGGCATATGCGAGATCGACGATGATTTCCGAGGTGTCCTTCATTTCGGTGAGAAGTTCCCGGACATTCATATCGACACGCTTCAATTCGGAAAGGTCATCGCCGCCATTCATGCGACCGCTTCCCATGAGACGTCCCCAATCCGTTTTGAAAGGGGACAAAAACGACTATCAGGCAACTTCGTTCACCTACAGCTTTACGCTGTCTTGTTAGTAAACGTTAGGCCTTTCCATGTATTAATGGTTCCCTGGTGGAACCTTTATATGTTGACGGATTCCCCTCTCTGATTTATATGCCTTAAGGGGGAATTTTTCACTGAGCAGGTCGGAGGGAACAGTCACAAAATTCTTGGCACGGAACCGGACCGTGCTGGTCATGGGCATGGCCGCCCTAGTGATTGCAGGGACGGCCGACCTGTTCGCCGGACTGCTCCTCACCCAAATGGAGAGCTACCTCTTGCTCATACCCGGCATGATGGTGATGATTTACTCTGCTATCGGAATGCGGGGCAACATCTTCGGTGCCATGGGCAGCCGGATAGGCACTGCCATGAACATCGGTACCTTCGAGATGAGCTTCCGGCGGGGCACGGTTCTGCGTGCCAATGTGGAGAGCGCCATAGCCCTCACTCTCTGCATGTCGGTCGCGATGGGCGTTGCCGCCTGGACCGTTGCCGCCTCGTTCTTCGGCTCACAGACGAGCGTCTGGGGATTCATCTTCATTTCGACTCTCGGCGGCTTCCTCGCCGGCCTGATCGTAATGTTGTTCAACGTCCTCATCGCCTGGGAAGGCTTCCGCCGTGAATGGGATGTGGACAACATCACCGCCCCGCTCATCGCCGCCATCGGTGACATCGTCACCATGCCGATGATCTTCCTCGCCACCTGGCTTTTCATCCAGATCGATGCCTGGAGTCTCGGCGATCTCATCATCTTGGTCGCGTCACTCATTATGATTGCTGGCACGGTCATCGATACGATCGTCGTCATCCGGCGCCGTGGCAATAAACGCGACTTCAGCGGCGAGGCACGGCGCATCACTGTCCAGTCGCTACCTGTGCTGATACTCTGCCTGTTCTTCGAGATCGGCGCCGGGATCATCATCCAGGATGTCCAAGACTCGCTCATCGCCTACAGTGTGCTGATGATCATGATGCCGGCCTTCCTGAACCAGGGCAACGCTCTCTCGGGAATGCTCACCTCCCGCCTGGCCTCCAACATCCACCTAGGTACGCTGGAGCCGACCTGGGCTCCGCAGCATCTGGCCCGGGAGAACTTCCTGATCATGTACGTGTGCGCCATGATCACCTTCGCCTATATCGGCACGGTCTCCTTCCTGGCAACGATGGCGACCAGCAGCGCCAACACCACTTACGGCGTGAGCCTGGCCATCATCCTCCTGGCCGGCTTCATCGCAACGACGATTCTGAACTTCCTCTCATACTATGTGGCTATCGCCACCACGAAGTTCGGGTTGGACCCGGACGATCACTCGATCCCCATCACTTCGTCAGTGATGGATCTACTCGGCTCACTGGTCTTCGTCGCTGTCATCGCCCTGTTCATCTGACCGTCGGACGGCTGCCAGTCTGATAAACCGGCTCGCAGAGTTCTCGGTAGTGCTCCGCCAATACCGTGATACGACTGAAGAGGACACTTTTCCCGATTCCTCATTTCGAGCGGGCCGATTCCACCCGTCCGGCAGCAGTGGTCGCCCCGCCCCGGAGCAACCGCCGAAGAACTATCTCCACCGGAATGAAATTCACATCGACCTGCTTGCCGCGATATCGATGTACTTTAGTCATACTCAGAATCGGCGACCAGCCAACCGAAACGCATGCTGTGTACCATCATCGTTTACAACGTATTCGATAGGCTGGGTCAAGACCGGTCCTTTAGTTAAAATGTTATATCGGCAATGGAATAGGGGCGGACAGAGGTTACACGATGATCAGCAGAGACGAAGTACTGGCTAATCTCGACCAGTACAACCAGAAGGAAGCCAGGATAGGCGTCCTCGCGTCCCACTCCTCACTCGACACCTGCGACGGTGCGGTGTCAGAGGGCTTCCGCACGCTTGCGGTCTGTCAACAGGGGAGGGAGCGGACCTTCGCCAATTATTTCAAGGCCCAGCGTGACGCCAATGGCAACATCGTCCGCGGCGTGGTCGACGAGGCCATGGTGCTGGATAAGTTCCAAGACATGATGACCCCGCAAAACCAGCGGTACCTGATGGACACAAACACCCTGTTCGTCCCGAACCGGTCATTCACCGCCTACTGCGGCATCGATCAGATCGAGAACGACTTCAAAGTGCCCATGGTCGGCAGCCGCAACCTGTTGCGCTCCGAGGAGCGCGGCGGCGACCGCGACTACTACTGGCTACTGGAAAAGGCCAATATGCCTTACCCGAAGAAGGTCGAGAAGCCAGAGGACATCGACGGCCTCACCATCATCAAGGTGCACCACCACGTAAAGAAGCTCGAACGGGGCTTCTTCACAGCTAACTCCTACGAACAGTATAAGAAGAAGTCAGCCGAGCTGATTCAACAGGGTGTACTCGACGAGGACTTCGAACAGCACGCACGCATGGAGCAGTACATACTCGGCCCTGTCTTCAACCTCGACTTCTTCTACTCTCCGCTGGAGGAGAAGGGAGAGAAGCTAGAGCTGCTCGGCATCGACTGGCGGTTCGAGTCCTCGCTGGACGGCTACGTCCGGCTACCTGCAAAACAGCAGATCGAGCTGGAAGAGGACGGCGTCATCCCCGAATACACCGTATGCGGCCATAACTCCGCCACATTACGGGAATCGCTGCTGGACAGCGCTTTTGCGCTCGGCGAAAAGTACGTCAAAGCTACCCAGGATTACTATAATCCCGGAATCATCGGACCGTTCTGTCTGCAGACCTGCGTCGACAAGGATCTGCACTTCTACATCTACGATGTCGCGCCCCGCATCGGCGGCGGTACGAACGTACATATGTCTGTCGGCCACCCATACGGCAACACACTCTGGCGCACCAACATGAGCACAGGCCGGCGCCTCTCGATGGAGGTCCGCCGGGCGATCGAGCAGGAACGTCTTGAGGAGATCATCACATGAGGACCGGTCTGCGGTTCCTTACCGTTCTGACATTAGCGCTGGTCGCCCTAACGACGGTCTCCTGCGCTTGTCTCACCGATGACAGCGCCGCCATCTCGTACAAGGCCGGCCTGGACGGCTCAGTCAGCCAATCCGGATTTGGCGAGAACGCCGCCGGCACGCTCACCGTTACCCTGTACAACTACGACACCGTCGACGAGACGATCACTGTCAGCGCCGTCGATGCAAATAACACAAGCACCGTCTACAAGACTGTCGATGTTACCGTCCCCGCCGGCAGCAACACCAAGGCCAGCCTGACATTCAGCCTCAGCACAGGCACGCACAGCATTGAGATCATATGCATGCCTAGCGACTACTTCGCCCCAGATCGCAATACGGTCTCCGTCCAAGTGAGTGTCCCCGCGTCAATCTGGTCGAACTGGGTGACCTATTTGACTATCGTCGCGATTATCATCATCGCAATCATCGCCGTGTACTACTACATGCGGAACAACGTGAAGACCAAGCCAGATACCACTTTCACTGAACTCGAGGCCGAGAAACGCAAGGGTACCGCTCAGCCCGAGGAGAAGAAGGTCTCCACCCTGCGCCGGAGATACGGCGAGGGTGAGAGCAAGCCGGCCGAAAAGGCCACATCTTTCAGCGAGCTTCACGAACAGAAGGAGGCGGCCAAGACCACCGAGAAGGGAGACGAGGGACCCAAGAAAATCAAATACGTCAGTTCCCGGCGTAAATGAACCACCCGCCCGGCCGCTCATACGGCCGGACCCATCTTCCAGATTATTTTATAACCATATCCAAAAACTATTAGAATCGGCTCCCTGCTAACCATTCTTATGGCAGCTGAAAAATTCAGACTCCAGTTCCTGCAGGCCCTGTCGTCGCTCATCATTGCGGCATTCGGTCTGGTCGCCGCGCTCGCTTGGAACGAGGCGATCAAGGCCGCCGTCAAGATTGTCTTCGGCACTGCTGACGACCTGATGGGGATGCTCGTCTATGCTCTGCTGGTGACTATCCTTGCCGTCATCGCTACGATGCTCATCACTCGGGCAGTCGATCGGAGCAGGGCAAGGATCGAAACCGAAGAAGCAAAAGACAAGAAGCAGTGATTCTTCAACGCCTTGAACCTCAAACCTTTTCCCTTCTTATTGCCACGTTGCTACAATCTTTAAATAGCGTTTACAGATGGATGGAGGTATTGAGGGTATCAGTCGAAATATGCGCCTGCCAGTCACTGGAAATCCATGATGACACAGGACCACACAACCACAGCTTAACATCTCCGACCGCCACCCATTCATTCTGAGCATCATTTTCCAGACAACAGCATGGCAATTTCAGGATGAAAAATAACAATTGTCCGGGCAGTGCCCGGACCGCGCCTCAGATCTGTAGCTTCGGGTCCTTCAAATCCATCAACGCGACCTCGCGCCGATCGATGAAGAACCCTATCTTCTTATGCAGCATGATCGATGGCGCATTGTCCGATTGAATCATGCTGTGAGCGACCTCACCGCCTGCCGCCTGACCGGCCCGCAGAGTCTCGCGCAGGAGACGGTAGCCCACTTCCTGGCGGCGGACCAGCGGGTCTACGCCCATATTCTCGATCCACACTAAGTTAGTGCAATCGGCAATATGGTGTAGCATCTGGGCAAAGATGAAGCCGTAGATTTCCCCATCCTCCTCCGCCACGAAACTGAGGCCACTGTCCAGATACGGCCGGTAATGAACGGTGCTGCTGGCTCCGAGATTGTCCTTCCACGCCTGAGGCAACTCCTCCCATTTATTCTCAAGAGTCGCCTTGAAGTACTCCTGGATGCAAGCAAGCTCCAGCGTGCGTACCTTCGGGATATCCTTCAACTTCATCGGACGGAAGTCCATTGTTCACATCTCTTCGGGGGCTGCCATGCCCAGGCAGTCCAGAACGTTGGCCATAACCGTCTTTGCGCACATGACGAGGGTCAGGCGCGCATTGCGACTGGGGCCGTCCTTGAGCACCGGCACGACCGCGTAGAATTGGTTGAATGCTGCAGCCACTTCATGGCCGTAGTTCGGCAGCTGGTTGACCCGCTTGCTCTCGGCAACCTCCTTCAGGACGGACTCGAACTGTGCAAGCTTCTTGGCAAGCGCGATTTCGTACTCGTCGGTGAGCTTGGATGCGTCGGTGTCCACTTCGAAGGCGCCGGCCTTGCGCATGATGCTACAGGCCCGGGCATGCACGTACTGAAGGTACGGACCGCTGTTGCCGTCGAAGTTCAGTGCATCCTCCCACTTGAAAACGAACTGCTTGTCAGGACTGACACGAACGATGCTGTAACGCACTGCACCGACTCCTATGTCGTGGGCGATGGCCCGCATTTTCTCCTCGGAAAGACTCTCGCGCAACGGCATATTGGGGTCGTCGCTGACCGCATCGCTACCGACACGCCGCTTTTTGATTTCCTCGTAGGCCCGGTCGGTTGCCTCGTCAATGAGATCGTCCAAATAGACAACTACGCCGGCACGGGTGGACATCCGGCCTTCAGGCAGGGATACAAACGCGTAGAACAACGGCTCCGGCTTCTGTTCAACGCCCATGATCTGCAGTGCAGCGCACAGCTGCTGGGAGCCGAGCTTCTGATCCTCACCCAGGACATCGATGACCCGATCGGACCGGGAGAACTTGTCCAGGTGGTAAGCGAGGTCGCGAGTTGTGTACAGGGTGGTTCCATCCGCACGGGTGAACGTGAAGTTGGTGTTCTTGCCGTGGATGCCAAAGTCCTTCAGGTTCAGGTATGAGGCCCCGTCATCAGCAGTACCCGCATACTTGGTCGCTTTGAGCCGCTCGACTATATGCTTGGCATCGCCGTTGGCAATGAAAGCCGACTCCCAGGTGTAACGGTCCAGAGCAACATTCATGTTGGCAAGAGTCTCCTTGAGACCGCCCAGCATTGTCTCTGCAACCTGCTTAACCTGGTCGATGGTCGTCTGATCGCCCGCCTCGAACTTGCGGACCATCTCGGCAATCTGCTCTTCCATCGCAGGATCATTGTGAATCTTCTTGGTCGCAACCCGATAGTTGTAGACTAAGCGGTGGTCGACCTTATCTCTGTCGTCCTCTTTCCCGGATTCTTCGATCTCCTGTTTCACCTCAGCCGGTGTGACATGGGCGACACCCCAGGCCATCATGACTACCTGCTTGCCGACATCATTCACGTAATACTCGGTGGTGACCTCGTCACCGTTGCGGCGGATACATCTGGCCAGGGTGTCCCCGATGATGGGGTTCCGAGCGCGACCGACATGGATCGGCCCGGTCGGATTGGTCGACGTATGCTCCACGTTGACGCGGCGGCCTGTGGCCGGCTGCTGACCGAAGTCCTTCCCTTTCTGGGTGATCTCCGTCAGCGTGTCGCCGACGAGGGCGCGGCTGTCTACGGTGAAGTTAAGATAGCCGTTGACGGCCGTCAGGCCGGCAATGACGCCAGACGGCGTCTTGATCTGCTTGGCAATCTCCTCGGCGATGACCACTGGCGGCTTCCGCAGTACCTTCGATAGCGTGAAGCACGGGATGGCTAGATCTGCATTATCCGGGATCTCCTTAACCAGCGGGAGGTCCGCCGGTGCACCGAGCACGGCAAGGGTCTGCCGGACGGCAGCCTCGCATTCCTTGACGAACTGTTCCTCTACCTTCATGATAATCACTCAGTCCTGAATCTGAGCAAAGCAGCGATACCGCCGAACGCTTTCAATAGCATAACCCCTTCCTCAGAGTCGCCAGAGATCAACTGGATCTTGGCGTTGTACGTCTCCGACAACTCGAAGAAATCATCCACCAGGTCCCTCGAGTCAATGACCTTGGTAGTCTGGCCGCAGTCCGGGCACAGCACACTGGCGTCGGAATCGTCAACTGTCAGCTCGTGCACATGGCCTTGGTTACACTGGATCTTGATGCGGCTCTTCTTCAGCTCGCTGGAGATGAGGAAGGTCTCGACTGCGCCCATGGCACCGGCCGCACGGACCTGTGCCTCGCCGTAGGCAGAGAGACCGCCGTCCTCCTTCCGGATTTCCCGGAATAAACGTTGCATAATCTCCCTCTCTGAGGTGATCTGCATGTTGACGATGGTGCCCTGAGCGGCGTTTACCAGCTCCTTCAGGCCCGACTCATCCGTGTAACCTGTGTCGAAGAACGGTTTCACTACCTTCTTCATGAGCTCGTGGTGCAGGTAGTTGTTATTGATGAAGAAGTCCTTCGTCATGCCCGGCCCGCCCACTAGAATACCCTCCATATCCAGGATGTCATCCAGGAAGCATACCGTACACGCGTCGGCAACTTTCTTGTAGAACTCGTGCGCCGCGATCTCGATCAACCGCTCGAAACGGACCGAGGACTGCCCCCCTTGATGATGCTTGCTCGGGACTAACGAGTCGAAATGCTTCAGCACCGTGACCTTGGTGCCGGCCAGCATACCGATGGTAGCCTCGTGACGATCGATGGTGATTAGCCCGTAGTAACGCTTGTCGACTAGCATCGAGTCTAACGGCTCGGTGAAGAACATTGCATCGCAGCGATAGAGGAAAGCCGTAATGGCCTCCGGCGGCTGGATGGTGTATTGGACCATTTTCGTCTGATCGCCGGCACGCGGCACCTGGCCGCAGAATATGACGATCCCGTTCGGCGGCGCCTTGTCGAACGTCTTGAGCCGGGCCATGATCGAGTCGATGGCACCGGTGACGTTCTTCATCGTCGTCTTGGATTTGATGTTGGACGCCTGGGATTCTTCATCGCGAAGATAGGCCATGACGTCGGAGATGAGCTTGCCATACGGAACGTACACCGAGATGAGCTCGGTGCCTTTTCCTCGGTAGTCTTTGATTTCCTGCATCGCTTTTTTAAAGTCGTAGCGTGCACGATCGATAGAATTGCCGTCTGCCATATTGATTGACCTCCAACAATGATTTTATCCCAATCCCCCTTCTCTATAAAATGTTAGTCATGTCACAGGACAAGGTCGTCATTTCCATCGGCGGCTCGATACTCATCCCAGATGAGGACGATGCCGTTTACATCGGCAGGCTTGCCAAAATGCTCCGGGAAGCAGCACAGCACGTACAACTGGCTGTCGTCTGCGGCGGCGGGAAGATCGCCCGCTACTACGCCACTACCGGCCGGGCCCTTGGCGGCAGCGAGGAACAGCTCGATCTGCTGGGCATCGGCGCCACACGCCTGAACGCCAGCCTGCTGGCTCTCGCTCTGGGAGATGTCTCTTCGACAGTTATCCCTCTCACCGCCGAGGCGGCGGCGGCCCAGGCTGCACCGGGGCATATCGTTGTCATGGGCGGCACCGCACCAGGCCACACCACGGATGCGGTCGCCACTATGCTAGCCCGTGCCCTCCACGCAGATCGCGTGGTTAATGCCACCTCGGTGGACGCAGTCTATTCCGCTGATCCGCGGACCCATCCAGAAGCAGTCCGCTACAACCGGCTGACCATCCGGCAACTGGGCGAACTGGTCTACAAGGATCATGGTGCCGGAAAATCCAGCGTCTTCGACCCGCTTGGCGTGCAGATCGCCGAGCAGGAGCGCATCGACATCCAAATGGTCGACGGACGCAACCTCACCGAGCTGAAGAACGCTGTCCTGAACCAACCGTTCCACGGGACTTACATCAGTTCATTACGAGCGGCATGAAATCTTCCGAACGAAGGAATTCGCAACCTGCGGACTCACCGAGACTGACCAGCCGGGCAACCTGTGGCCCGTTCATCGATTTGCGATGCAGAAAGGCCAATTTCGTTCCTGTAACATCAGCAGCCATCCTGATCATGCGGACGATGTCCTCGTCGTTCCGTCCCTCGAGTTGATAGTTTGGCAGAATATGCCCGAAGTTCACCTGACTGCTCAGCGCAAGTTCCGTAAAGCGCGGAGCATAATGCCCGCCGCCTATGCCGATGACCGTCGGATAGTCGTTCCCTGCCGGAACCTCCGAAAGGACACGGGCGTGAACCGAGGCGGCTTCCAGGTTCCCCCAGTTCGCCGCACTGCTGCCGATCTCGATGAAGTAGGTCGGCTTCTCCAGATACGGCCCGTGATGAGTGGCCTCATAGCAGATGTTGAAACTAGACAGCCTGCTGTACCGCCTGATGAGCCGCAGAGCGTCACTGGCCGCGGTCGGAGATGGAGGCACCAGCGTCTGAGCCCGCCCTCCGATCTCTGCCTCGTGGAAATTACCGACCGAGTGTACAGTCAATGCCGGAATCCCGCTTGCGGCCTCGTGCTCGGATGGGAATACGACACTGTCCACCTTGACCCCGAACTCCTCAGCACGCCGGTCCAGTCCGTCCGCAAAGATGTGAAGGTCTGGAATGCACATAACGACATCATTCCCACGCGCCGAATAACGGGCATAGCCGTCGTCACCGCAGTCTGCCCAGCCGTCGCCGGCAGTGAGCGCGGCGACAATGTTCATCGAAGCGAGGTCCTTCTCGCAGCAGACAATCAGTCGGGACATGATGCCCCCCGTTAAGCACTGCCGATATTAATGTACGTGCCGAAATGCCATATTTTGGATGGATCCGGGATAAAAGCAGGCAGATTCACCTTCACGGACAAAAACGATCGAATGGTAAAAAAATGTCATAGTCCTGACTGCCAACGCCCGTGAACAGGGCAACTCCAACTATTGCCACCGTTTTCATGAAAGCCGCCGAGGCCATGGGTGACACCGTCATCGTTTTCGAACCAGTGTGCTGAACATCAAATCTTGGCATGGCTGCAGAGCCACTTCAAGCAGTGCCGGCCCTGCTGCTTCTGAAGATCTCAACCGGATCAGCCAACCCTTGAGACTATGAACGTCATCGTCTTCGTAGCCCTAGCCCCTGGTTTGAAAATCGGCCTTGATCAAGACTGCCATCGACATAATCTATTCGCCCTTCATATGTCGCCAGAAGTCAGCGGCAAGTTCTACACGCTAATCTCCATCTGCAGCCAGATTGAGAATTCATACACTTTCGATGACCAGATCTCTAATAACGCGACAGTATGATGTTTTGGATTGACAATCCATTAGTGAAATACTGATCGACAACATGAACATCCCGAGCGCTATCAAGCAGACCGACGGAGAAACTCACGCGGCTGCATTGACGGTCCCGATCTGAATTCTCCATTCGCAACCAGGGTCATGCCCTATTTGCGTAGACAATTGCAACAATCACCATTTTAACGTCAGAGATGTTTTGTTAAAGTATGACCGTCGTCACCGCGAACGACATCACTGTGCGGCAGCGGATTATACTGCACCTCGGCCGTTTTCCGGAGATTACGCCTGAGAACGAGTTCAATGTCCCCTTCGATCTCACTCAGGACGGCATCGCTTCCGTCATCGGCATTACCAGGGCACACGCTTCCATCGAACTCAAAAAGATGACCAATTCCGGCCTGGCTGTGGCTTGGCAGGCTCACATGAAGTGCACCCGAAGTCGGAGGCTGGCCTACTGCCTTCAGCCAGCTGGCTCCATCGAGGCCGCTCGTCTGCGGAAGGATGTCGAGCTGGCCGGCATGGATGTCGATACCCTGTTGGATATGAAGCGCTGCGATGCAGGATCCAAGTGGGAATCGTTGACGCCCGCTGACCGCGACACCTTCGGCAAGGCTTGCGTCGTTCGCGCACCGATTCCCCGTAAAATTCTGCCGCCGACGCCCTCAGGCGTCATTCCGACAGACTTCTACGGCGTAGTCCGGATTCCCAGGGATGTGGCAAAGAACTTCTTGCTCCAGGCAGACCCTGCGCATCTGCGGAGCTGGCACAGCTGGGCGGCTGACTGGTGGCTAACCGAGGGTGACGACCAGGAGCGGCTCTATCACCTGGCCGGCGCTGGCCGGCTCACCGAAGCAGCTCGGCTGGCCATCAACCGCTCCGATCGGTTTCTCCGTAATGCCAACGAAGATCTGCTGAACATCCTGGATGAACTGCAGACGCCGGCCGGTTACGATTCGGAGATGACATGGTTGGAGGCTGAAGTGGCACTCGCTTGCGGAAATCGCACTAAGGCCGCCGAAGCGGCACAGAAACTGGTGGCACTCGGCGCTCCCGAGGCAGACCTGATACATGCCCAGAGTCTGCTGGCCAACGGCCAAGCGCAGCAGGCCTATGATCAGGCTACGAGGATCTTCACTGACAATGGTGAGCCACAGGCGGCAGTCACAGCCATACGAGCACTGATCGCTCTCAGCCGGGAGATTGAGGCAGAACAACTAATCGACCGTACCTGTCAGATACTCAAGAATGCCGGCGAAGCTACCGGCATCGATGATCTCCTTATCGCCCGCGCTGGCATCGCCTATGCCAAGGGAGACCGGGAGGAGACACTGAAACTTCTTAGCAAAGCTCAGGCTGCCGCACCGAATTATGCTCGGCCGCGGACGGAGGCTCTGACTGAGGGCGTCCGGGCCGGCCGCCAACACCTGAAATTCGACTGATCAGAGGACAGTGTTCTTCCTTAAAGTGTCGATATCCGAGATGTAGAGCTCCCGGATGTCGGTGATACCCCACTTTAGCATTGCCAGGCGTTCGAAACCAAAGCCCCAGGCCAGCACCGGATACTTCACGCCGAACGGTGCGACGACCTCAGGCCGGAATATGCCAGCGCCGCCGAGCTCCATCCATTTCCCGTTGAAGAAGACCTCCAGCTCCAGCGAGGGCTCGGTGTACGGGAAGTATCCAGGCCTGACGTGGATCTCATCGAATCCCATACGCGCATAGAACTCGCGGATGAGCGAGATGAGCATATCCAGATTGGCATGCTCGTCAATAACGATGCCTTCAATCTGACTGAACTCAGGCAGATGGGTGGCATCGATAGACTCCTTCCGGAAGATACGGGAGATGGAGAACGCCTTCTGCGGAGCATCCGGATGAGCCGCGATATAGCGTATGCTGCTAACCGTGCTGTGGGTCCGGAGGAGAGCCTGTGCCGCCTTCTCCTCGGACCAGGTGCCGCCCCAACCGGTGGAGCCGGTGTCGCCGCCGTGCTCGTGCAGGGCGCGGACCTCCTCGACCAACTGACGGTCCTCCAGCGGGAGGGACTTCGGCCGATCCAAGAAAAAGGTGTCCTGCATGTCGCGAGCCGGGTGGTCCTGCGGAATGAAGAGGACGTCCATGTTCCAGAAGGCTGGCTGAACGTACTCCGAGGACATCTCGGTGAAGCCCATATCAGTGAACAGCCGGCGGACCTCATTGCCGAGGCGGGTGAGCGGATTCTTCTTAGCAGCATAGACAGTTGGTGCGAAAGTCTGGACATCGTAGCGCCGATAGTCCACATTCTTCCACTTGCCGCTCTGGATCAGCTCGTCGGTGACGTCGGTGACCTCCCGGCGGAGCTCCAGACCGGCATGAGCCGCCTCACGGCCGGCGGCCGTCAGACCAATCCAGCGATCAGTGACTAGTTTCTCGCGGATCATGCCCTGACGGCTCTTAAGGTCCTTGACGACCTGCGGCGGCGCCTGATCAGCTGGGACTGGCCCGTTCAGCATCGCAGCTATGAACTCCTCATCCGGCAATTTCTCCTGCAGTGCAGCCCGACCAGCTGCCGTGATATCCATGCGCTTGCCAGCGGCATCGCCGGCAATTGTGGCAAGTTTCTTCCGGCACAGCCATCCGACCGCGATTTTATCCTCGCCAGGCAACTGCTTGGCTAATGCATTAAGAGTCAGGGAGCCGCCTGCGGCCTCCAGCAAATGCAGGGCGCGGCGCTCGGGCAGACCCTGCTGGACGGCCGCGGGATCGCTGAGCTCATAGAAACGGTCGATCTCTTCGGTGATCTCGGCAAGGCCTTTAGAGACCAGCCAGGAAGCGGCACCCATGACCTCGACCTCGAGGCTGAACCCGCCTTCCTCGATCATATCTGCCGGAGTGCTCCGGCCTTTGTGCTTATCCAGCGCCAGCAACAGCCGCTTCTCGTTGTAGCTGAGTCCTTCCAGAATCTCCTTAGCAACCATGATCTCACCATTTGAAGCCGCCGTAGGTCATCTGCTTGACGATCTCTTTGGCCTCCTCCCGTTTGGCCTGATGATCTTCCAGGAACACGTTGATCCGCTGCGTGAGCATCACCTTGCATTCTCCGCACAGAATTTCACCACGCCGGCATTTGTCCGCCAGCTCGTTGAGCTTTGCATCGTCCGGCTCGAATAGATAGTAATTGTACTTGAAGACGGCGCAGACTTCGGGATTGCCACCTCTCTGGCGCTGCTCTTCGACGCTGACGCAGCCGCCGGTGAATGCCCGACCGACCTTCTTCTTGACGGCCTTCGGACCGTCAGTGGTGTAAATGGTCGCCATCTCGTCAGAAGAGGACATCTTGTCGCTGCCACTGAGGCTTGGACACATCTTGCAGTACAGCATGCAGGGCTTGGGATAGCCAAGTCCTGGCGCCACGTCACGCGCGACCCTGAAGTGCGGATCCTGATCGATGCCGGCCGGGATGAGCACTGGCACCTGCTTTCCTGCTTCAACCGACGGCAGGAACGCCGGAGCTGCTTCCAACGAAGTAAAGAAGATCGAGCCGATGTTAGAGGCTCCGTCGAAACCGAAGACTGCTTTCGCAGTCGAAAAGGTGACCTTCTTGGAGACCTGCAGAGCGATAGGATATAGCGTCTGGATGTTTTCGGTGTCCACGATTATCCGCGTATGCTGCGGATCGAATCCTATTGCGACGAAATCCAGCGCGTTCTCGTAGGCCATACTCCGCGTGTCGTGGAGTGTCAGGTCCTTAAACAGGAACTTCTCGTCGTCGGTCATCTGGAAGAGCATATCCACCTTGAACGTGTCCTGAACCCACTTATTGAAAATCCAAGGCATCATGTGGCCGAGGTGGGTGTTTCCAGATGGGCCCCGCCCAGTGTAGAGAACGAACCAGTTGCCCTGATCGTACTGATCCAGGAGCCAGCCGAGGTCGCGGTGCGTATAGAAGATTCCGCGCCGCAGCATCGGGTGCAGCGCGCCGTACTTCTTCAGGCGATCCAGCAACGCCTGGTCGATCGGCGTCGTCCCGAAGCGCTGCATAAGGACATCGTAATCGATGTCGCCTGTGACCTCCCAGGGCGTGACCGTGAAATCCTCTGCCATATTATAGGACCATGTCGGCACGATACTTTTAGTTTTTCCAAGCCAACGGAATGCCTAACTACTGCTTCACCTTTCCCGCCCATCATGTGGAGCATATTCGGCGAAGAGGCCATCTACCTCGACGTCCCAGACAAATTCAAACAGGGCCTCACACGGCTGGCCAAGGACGATGGGAAGAACATCAAATTCAAAGAACTCCTTGCCCGCAGCGAGATCGAATACATGATCAACGGCGAAACCGAGGAAAGCTGCTTCATTATGCACGTGCCGGATGAGCTCACACCTGCCGACATCCAGTTGATGGCCGACGTAATTCTCGACATCGTTCAGCACACTACCGTCCCGGTCATCAAAGCGAACAACACCGAGCAACGGTATAAGATCGTCATCAGCAACAACAAAGAGCCCGAGCTAATCGGTCTCCACAAAACTCCGGGCATGTCGTCGATGGAAGTGTTCAAGCCGATTATTCAGGGCTGGGACGCCCCCGGCCGGCAGAACACCAGCTCGCTCAAGCACGAACTCTGAGCTCACTTCTTCTGGTCTAGGCTGAGGCGGTCGAAGACCTCCTCGTCACGGACCGGTGTGCCCGGCAGGTCCTGCGCCGACTCCTCCTGCTCACCCAGCCCGCTGAACAGCGGGACGGGCATGAACAGCTCCCACTTGGTGCCGATATCCGCCACAGTGGCGGATTCCATCGCGTAAAAGTAAATCACACATGTAATGCCTACTGTCAGCAGAATCATGGCTGCCGAGAGGCCGATATACCATGCCACGACAGTTGGATCGGACCGATTCATCGCCAGCAGCACATACATCAGAGCCGCGAAGACCGGAATAGCCATGCGCTGGATCGTCGCTACGGCACCTTTGTATAGGCGGAAGTCACGGTAACTGGTCGCAATACGAGCATCAAGCGACTGGAAAACGGAAAACGGCAATGTCAGCACTGGAATGTAAAGCATCAGAGTAAAAACGAACAGTGGCACCGAACTCCGATAATCCACCACAATGAATGACGGGTTCATTGAGACATAAATCCAGAAGAACATACCCAAAGCCAGCGAAAGCAGGATAGATTCCCCCATCGCCCGCCACGGGAACCGACGGCGGCCCCGAGAGAGGTCAACGGTCAGATTCCGGGTGTCCAGGTCCGGCGGGATGTTGTACAGGAAGACCGTAAGCCGGTCGGACAGCGACAGATGCTGCTTGACATTAACATAGCGTACACGCTGAAGGGTGCGGTAGAAGATCCGCCGTTGAAGAGCATCGACTACCGCGGCCACTCCGAAGGCGCCCACGACCAGATAGGCCAGAACGAATATGAGATAGCCAGGTACTGCAACAATCCACATCGCAACAGCCGCAATAGCCAATCCCACCGGCGGAAGCCAGAGGCGGCGTTGACAGAAGTACAAACCGCCGCAGATGGCGAACGGCAATGCCATCCATTGAATGACCTCGTAGATCGGATCCCCCGACCAGACACGATATCCCACATATCCTGCGCAGATGAAGAAAGATATCGCCAGGCAGATGAGTTCATACCAGTCAAAACGACGGGTGACAGACACCCCAGTGGGAAGCCCGTCTGCCCAGAAGCTGCCTTTGCCTCCGCGTCTCAGGTGCATCATTTCCGATCGGTCCATACCGTGACGTCAACGACGGCCTTGTCCCCCGGATAGACGCCGAGGATCAGCCCCATGTTCTTGTTCTTGCCTGTGCTCACTGGACCCAGTGTTCCGGCGGTGATGCCCTCGTGATGCGTCGCCATCGAACCGCCTTCGTTGGCCACGACAACATCGACCGGACGGTCGCTGGTGATGCCGACACGAAGCTGAACGTTCTTGGCGACGTCGAATGAGAGCGTAACTATATTGTCATAGCCGGTGCCAGTCGGACTCTGCAGGTCGACATCGCCTACACGGATACCTGCCCTTGTGAACACCACCTCTTTCTTCGTGAACATCCCCATGATGCGCCCTCCATCGTCATGCATCGTAAAAAATCAACGGCTCAGCCGTCGTTCTTGGGCAGCGGAAGACCGGCCACATCAGTGGCGTACTTCCACATCCGGGGATAGTGCCCCTGATCCATGAGTACCCGAATGGTTTTCACGGCGACGCCGGTGTCGGCGGCCATGACCTTGTCTGTAGACATCTGCATCTTGCCCAGTCCTATTAGCTCGCCACGGGCGGTCATCAGTGCTACGAGCGCATTCTTGCGGATGTCTGGATCGAGCATATGCACGCCTTTCACGCTCAGGTCGGCGCCATGGCAGAGCGCATCCACGGCGGTCGCCTTCACAATGACCCAGGGGAGCGGCTGCACCAGCACCTCCATCGGCTGAATGTAGCTCCGCAACCAATCGCCGCGGCCGTCCTGCTGCCAGAAGACATATGCATCGGTAAGATCCTGCAAAGTCGCTGCACGGCCCTCCCGCAGACGGCCGGAACGGGTCCGGCGCAGCTCAGTCATACTGGCGCCGCAGAGCAGAATCTCGCCGATGTCGATGCAAAGCGTCCGTACGTATGTGCCAGCGTCACAGGCGATACGGAACAGCACATCGCGACCTTTTATGTCCAGAATCTCGAGTTCCTTAACCGTCCGGATCCGCAGTTGACGCTTGACCGCTGAACGGACCGGCGGCAATTGATAGATCTTGCCGGCAAATTTCGCCATTACTGCTTTGATTTTTACCGCTGGCACATCACCATGCAGCTTCATCAGGCAGACATACTCCTTGTCTGAAGAAAGCACAATATCGGTCAGGCGCACAGCCCGGCCGGTGCAGATCGGCAGGACCCCGCTGACATAAGGGTCGAGCGTACCGCCGTGACCGACCTTATCCATATGAAGCGCACCCTTGACCCAAGCAGTCGCCTGATGCGAGGTCGGCCCCGCTGGCTTATCGAGCGCGATGACTCCCGCCTGCAGAAGCTCGCCTACGGAACGGTCTGACGGCCGTTTGCCCCACCGATCAGGCAGGGCCTGGGGGTCCTTGATCAGCATTCTTCGGGCACGACAAGCGTCAAGGATCTGCTGCAACACTTCGTCCGGCGTCAGCCGATCGCTGTTGATGATCACATCATAGACGCTCTTGTCGTTGATATCGATGTTGTAGTACATCATGTACCGCTTGGCCTCGGAGACCTGACGGTCGATGGTCTGCTGCTTCACATCTTTGGAGGACTCCCCCTCGCGGATGCCGATGCGGGCCATACGCACGTCCGGACTGGCATCCAAGTAGACCCGCAGGGCCGGAATGCTACTGCGGGTGAGCATGTATGCGGATAGCCGCGACTCCAAAATGATGTCCGGACTCTGCCGGGCAGTCTCGACGATCTTTGCATCGATGGCCGCATCGATGCTCGGATCCCGCTCGGCCAGAGCGCCCAGCTCGTTGAGCGTAAGACCTTTCTCGGCGGCGAGCTCCCGGAAGAGCTGCCCGAAGACGACAGCCTTCAGACCGAGCGCCGCCGAGAGCTTACCGCAGACAGTGGTCTTCCCGGAGCCGGGAGGGCCACTGATGGTGATTCTCATGCCGCCTTCTCGGCGTCCAGCTTCTTCAGCCGGCGCCGGAGCAGGAAGTAGTTGAAGACCTTGTTCTCGAGCTGACCGATCGGGAGGCTGATAAGTGTATAGATGACGATCCACACAGGCATGAACCAGACCAGGTCGTTCAGGTTGACGAAACCCCAAGGCATGTTGACGATCGGACTTATCCCGTTCGCCACAAGGGTTGTGTTGATGAAGAAGTATATCCAAGCATACACGGGGAAGACCACGAGCATCGATACCGGCATCATCTTCATCATGTCGGCACTCTGCTTCATGGAGGCCTGCATCATCTTGGGCTGCTCTTCCTGCAACTTCTTCATCTTGAACAGGTTGTTTTCGGTTCTGGCCTTCCGCATCTCGGCCTGGAAGTCAGATTGGATATGCTGACTCCGGGCCTGAGAGATTGGATCCGTCATGAACCCCCGGACGATCGAGCCCAGCGTGACCATGATCACGCCGCCGATCACGAGGGTCAATACCGGGTAATGGCCCCCGAAATCGATGTATTGGAAGACGTAGTTTAGCGCCTTCCCGATCGGATCCCGGAAAGTGATTGTGAGCATCATGATGAGCAGCGTGAGCAGCATGCCGGTCATGGTGCCCTTCGGCATCATGGACCCCATGCTGTTCTGCATGCTCCTCATTTGCTCAGGGCTGCCGGGGTTGGCCATGTTCAAGCCTCACCGCCGAAGAAGCCCCGCATGATCGGGTTCATCTCCATCATCTGCTCGCGGCCGACTGCCTCGTAGAAGCGGATGATGATACCGACCGTCAGCAGCAGACCGGTTCCGGTCGCATTGCCTGTGGTTCCGATCATATCCGCCACTGCGGCCAACAGACCGATCAGCGCTCCTGACAGCACGGTGATCGTCGGAATGTACCGATCGAGCACCCGCTTGAGCACCCGCGGCTCCCGCCGGAAGCCGGGGATCTGCATGCCGCTCTTCTGAATCTGGTTCGCGACCGCCTCGGCCCCCAGATTGGTCGTCTCGACCCAGAACTTAGCGAACATGATGGATCCCATGACCATCACGGTGGTGTAGATGAGCACGTGACAGACATTCTGCTGCATGGTGTGGCTGTTGCCGTATGTCACCGGGTTCAAGATCGGCATGAGCCAATCGGTGAGACCCTGCGGCGTCGACAGATACCAGGCCAGACCGCCTGAGGCAGTGGTGCTGCCGCTGGCGAAGTAGCCGATCGCGCTGTTGTGGCCGATCAGGGGGATGCCCTGAAGCGTACTGTTGGTGTACAGCAGCAGGCAGATCATACTGATGTTCGCCAGAAGTGCGGACATCAGGATGACCGGGATGTTGCTTGCATACATCAGCTTGATCGGATACCGGCCCCGCGCACCGCGGGCATTGCCGTGGGAGAGTGGAAGTTCGATCCGGCTTGATTCGAGATAGACGACCACGAGGAAGATCAGCAGAGTGCCGATCAACGCGATGAGCGGATTGGGCTGACCCAGGAAGATCAACTCGTAGCCGCCCGACGTCATGCCGGATGAACTCTGGGTCATCAGGATGTAGATTGCTTTCGGGATTGTACCGGCCGGCGGATTCGATGTCGAATACGCTGCGGAGGAGTCCACCGCGTACCAGTTGAGGGTACCGGTAAAGATGGCCTGCGCAACGCCAGCAGCGATGAACAGCGAGATGCCGCTGCCGATACCCCACTTGGAAACGACCTCATCGAAGAGGAAGACCAGATAGGAGCCTATGCACAGCTGGAGGATGATGAGCAGCTTGGCCCCGTAGGTGCCGAACTGGTTGGTGAAGGCCGACGAGGGCACCAGGTAGCCATATACTTGCGGCACTGCCTCGACGATGATCATGACGATGACGAGGAGCTTCAGGACGGACTGGTAGCATGCCTTGTCCTTCCTGTTGCTCAGGTCCAGGTTGATGATCTTGGCGCCGACGAACAGCTGCATGATGATGGAAGCGGTGACGATCGGACCGATACCTAACTGGAGGATCGTACCGGAAGACCCGGCCATGATGGTTCTGTACTGCGCGAAGATATCCAGGGACTTGGTCTGATCAAGCCCGTAGACATACACGTTGGACATCACGAAGTACAGCACCAGAATGACTACGACCCACATCATCTTTGTCCGGAAGTGCACGTGACCTTCCGGACGCTTGACTGCGGGGAGCCTATCGCCCAGGGGCTTGACCTTGAACAATAGGCTAGGTTTCTCTTCTCCCATCAGAATCTTCTCCCTGCAGATCACTCGGCGATGCTGCCGCCCGCAGCCTCGATCTTCTCTTTGGCTTTGGCGGAGGCCTCGGCGACAGTCACGGCGACAGCGATGTCGATGTGCCCGCTTCCGAGGAGCTTGTCGATCCCGGCCTTGGTCAGGTCGACGCTGAACTTGTCCCCCTCTTTGGTGGCGAAGCCCTCGGCGACGAAATGGTCCATGCTCTTCTCAAGCTCACAGACGTTGATCGTCACGCTGGCCTCAACCATGCACTGGGGCCGCTTGAAGCCGTGGTGGCCGAAGTGGTCCGGGTCGTACTTGAGCATCCCGATTTTACCGGTCTTGCCGATGCCCGCGTTGCCGCGGCCACCGATGATACCGGCGCCGCGGCCTGATTTCTTGCCGCGGCCATGTGTCCGAGAGCCCCTGAATTTCTTGGTTCTGCTTGGCATTTATGACACCTCAGAGCATCTTCCTGACGAGGTCGTTGATCTTGTCGCCCCGGTAGCCCAGCGAGCCGCCGGCGACAAACGAGCGCTTGTTGCCTTCGTAACCCTGCATCGGAGGATGCAGACGGAACACGGGCTTCAGGCCCTCGACGTCCTTCACGCGGTACTCGCCGCCGACGAGGGCAGCGGCCAGGGCGTCGATGGACGCGAACTCGGTCTTCTCTTTCACATAGTCGTCGGTGACAGGTGCGTCGCCGACGATCTTGCCGCGGCCGCGCAGCAGCGTCGCCACCGTCTCGGTGTCGACCTCGCCCCAGGTGCAGTAGTCTTTGATGACCTGCAGCATGCCTTTGGTCGAGTCGTTCTCCGGGATGATGACGCAGTGGTTGACGCGGTTCAGGCCGAACAGGTGCATGGTGTGCTCGATGTTGTAGTTGACATCGGGCTGTCCGCGAACGCGGATTACTGCATATGCGACCATCTTCACTCCTCCTTCTGGTCGGAGTTGCCGGACTCAGCGTCCGTCTCCGTGTTCGCGAGCCCGATTGGCCCGGTGGCGATCTTCAGACGCTCGGTCTGCTCGTCGGTGACTCTCACACGGGCAGTCTGCCGCAGTGCGTCGAAAGTCGCCATGCAGTAGTTGACCTTGGTCTTGGTGTTGCCCGTCGCGAAGCCCCATGCGTCGTGGACGCCGGCCAGGGTGAGCAGGCTCTTCGCCACGTCGCCGACCGCAAGTCCGATGCCGCGGGGAGCCGGACGCAGGTAGACCGTTACCGATCCGGAGCGTCCGATGACCTCGAACGGGAACGAGTGAACGGTGCCGCAGCCGCATTCCCACGAACCGCAGCCCCGTTTGATCTCGATGATGTTCAGCTTGGCGTTGTCGATGGCCTTCTTGATCGAAGGCCCGACCTCTTTACCGGTTGCCCGGCCGACACCGATGAACCCGTCGCCGTTGCCGACGATGCAGGTCACCGCGAACCTGGCCCGGCGCCCGGAGTCGGTCATCCGCTGAACCATGTTCAGATCTATGACCTCGTCCTGCAGGTCGGGGAGCAGGATGTCGACGATCTCCGCCTCGCGCAGCGGCAGCTTGGTCGCCAGAGCCTCGCTCATGGTCGTGACCTCGCCGTTGAGGACCATGTGGCCCAGTCTGGTCTTAGGTACCCAGTCGACCATTTTACTCAGCCTCCAGTTTCTGCTTCATGCTGCTCATGGCAGCCTCGATCTTCTCATCGATGTGCTTGCCGTTGAGACGGTCGTCGGTGGGGAACACGTCCTCGCCGCACGGCACCTCGACGCCAGCATCGATGATGCCTTTCGCAACGGCGAAGAGGACTCCGCCGTGCTTAGGGTTCTGCTGGCCGATGTCAAGTACTGCGTACTCGATTCCGACTTTCTTGGCCTTCAGGCCGGCATTGTAGCCGACAAGGTAGGCCGCCGGGATGTTGGAGCATGCGAACTCCCATCCCATCTTGGTCAGTTCCCGAGCCTCGGCCGCGACAGCGACCTTGTCACCCTCCATCGTGAAGTCCACGAACTGGACGGTGATGTTCTTGTTGGACCTTCTGACGACTGCTCTCGTCTCGTGGCTCGCGAGGAGCTTGCGGCGAGTGTAGTAGTCGGTGCGGTTTTCTCTTCTTCTGCGGAACGCAACTTTGTATCTAGGTCCTGTAGCCATCAGATCTCCTCCTCTTTCAGGTTGCCGTCAGCGACCATATGCTGCTTGAGGTTCCTGCGGGAGGTATAGACTCCTCCCTTGGACTTCCGGTAGTACAGGCGGTACACGGATGGGGTGATCTTGCCGTCGGCGCGGAGTTGCTTGAGCTCCTCGCGGATCGGCCGGATCGTCTGTATCCATGCTTTCTTCTCAGGGACGCGTGCGTTAGCTGCCCCTTTCCTGCTGCCTGGCCCCTTGCGCTTGCCGCTGGCTTTCTGCTGGGCCGCATATCTGATCCTGCCCTTGGACGTGCCTTCCTTGACCTTGGCCTTGATCAGGCCGGAGTCGATGGCAGTCCGGATGTCGCCGCGGGTGATGCAGTCCTGGATGTCGTCGATCTTGTCGGGGTCGATCCAGACTCTGTTCTCACCGCACTTCAGGATATCGGCGGCCATCCTCTTCTGGTTTCTAAGGTCGGACATGGATCACACCATCCTGTTGAGCACACGGATGCCGAGCTCTTTGGCCCGGCTCTCGATGGTCAGTCTCTTCTTGCTGCCGACGGTGCCGCCGATGCGGGCCGCCTGTGTCTTGGCGTTGATCTTGTCGAGGTCCTCGACATTGTAGACGAGCACCTCCTCGAAACCGGACGGATGCAGACCTCTGGAAGCGACCGGTCCGCCGTAGCCGATCTCGACCATTGGCGGGCGGCGCTTCAGGCCGCGTTTCATCTTGGAGTGGATTCCTTTCGGTCTCCGCCACTTGTCGCCGAGGGTCGGGTATCTGAACCACTCCTGGCGGTGGAAGGCGGGACGGCGGCCGGAGATGACGGCCCGCTTGGCGAGCGCGTCGACGAGCTCCTCGCTCAGCTCAGGCTTGGCCTGTGCAGCGTAGGCGCCGGCCTCGACGACCTCGGTCTTGGCCGGGGTCTTCTCCTCGGTCTCCACGGGGACCTTGGCGGCAGTCTTTACGACAGCCTTCTCCTCGGTCTTCTTCGCCTTGGGCGCCTCGTTGGCGGCAAAGGCGTTCTTCCAGTTCTCCACGGTCTTGGGGCCAACGCCGGAGAGGGCTTTGATGACCTCTTTGGCCTTGGCACTGTCGAAGACGGCATCCTTCAGCTGGTCCACGGTGGTGATACCGATGGATTTGAGCTCGGCGATGTTGCCCTCCTTGAAGCCGGGCAGGTCCTTGAACTCTTTTACGGTCATTCTTTCACCTTGTGGGATTTGCCGGTGATGTAGATTCCGTCCTCGAAGACACGCTTATCGAAACCGCGGCGCATCGTGGACTTCTCCATGTTCGCGGCGGTCTGGCCGACAGCTTCGATGTCGATGCCGGTGACGGTGATGTCCGCTCCGGAGATCTTCACCTGGCTGCCGCCGATGATGGCGGCATAGCGCGGCGCATGGCCGCCCATGTAGTTGTTGACCTCTACTCTCTTCTCTTTGTCGTTGACGGCGACTTTCATCGGGAAGTGGGAGAAGACAACCTTGAGTGTGTAAGTGAAGCCTTCGGTGACGCCCTTGAACATGTTTCTCACATGGGCGACGTAGGTTCCGACCATTGCCTTGTCCTTGATCCTCGGGTATTCACAGCTGACTGTGACGTTCCCGTCCGCGATGACGACTTTGACGCGAGGGTGCGCGAAGTTTCTGCTCAACTCACCTTTAGGTCCTTTGACCTTGAAGGTGTTGCCGTCCATAGAGACGGCCACCCCATCGGGTATGGCGATGTGGCTTTCGATGATCCCTGCTACTGTCATCTTGATTCCTCAATACACGTAAGCTAATAGTTTTCCGCCGATGCCAAGCTCTTTGGCTTTGTCCTGGGCGACGACGCCGTCGGTGGTGGTGAAGATTAGGACACCGAAGTCCTGGGCGGGGAGGAACCTCGCTTCGTACTTCTCGATGTCCGCGACCTTCACGGAATACCGGGGCTTGATGACGCCACAGTCGTTTATTGCACCTTTCAGGAGAACCCGGAACTTGCCAGCCTTGCCGTCCTCGACGAACTCGAACTGGTTGATGTATCCGTGATCCTGCATGACCTTGAGCACACGGCCGATCAGTTTGGACGAAGGTACGATGTCGCACTCGCCCTTTCCGTTGACGGAGGCGTTTTTGATTACGCACATCGCATCGTTAAGTGGATCGCTCTGCATTTTGTCACCTCAGGAATATTTCTTGAAGCCCAGCTCCGGGGCCATGTCTCTGAAGCACTGGCGGCAGAGGTGCATTCCGTACCTCCTTATAATGCCGCGCCTGCGTCCACACCGGTCGCAACCGACCAGTCTGCCGTACTGTTTCTTCGGCTTCATTCGATCACCTGAACTTTGTACTTGTCCTTCATGAACTGGATGGCCTCGTCACGGTTGACGCGGTGCTCCTTCGGGATGCTCCGGCGGAGGATGGCCCTCCGCGAGACGCGGTCGCCGCCAACCCGGCGGACGACGACGTTGATATCCATGCCGAAGATACCGATCTCCGGATCGTACTTCATGCCTTCGAAGTCCGTGTAATCGGAGATACCGAAGGACATGTTGCCTTCCTTGTCGAAGGAGTAAGCGTAGACACGGCCCTCACGGATGTTGAGGGCCTTCTGCAGGAACCCTTCAGCATCCTCGCCCCGCAGGGTGACCTTGCAGCCGAGCGGCATGCCGACCCGGATTCCGAGGTCACGGTTGACGGTCTTGGAGATGGTCTGTACGGACTTGTGCCCGGTGACCATGTCGAGGACCTTCTGCGCCTTGACGAGCTTCTCGCCGGCCTCGCCGACACCGATGTTAACGGATACCTTCTCCAGACGGAGGGCCCGCATTGGGTTCTCTGCGTTGGCGTCCTTCTTCGCGACGGTCTTCTTGACGGCGGTCATTCAGAGACCTCCGGAAGCGTGATCTCAGCCTTGCCGGCCCCGATCACGAAGACGTTCTTCTTCACGGTTTCGTTGTTGCTCTTGAAGGTGACGATGTTATCCTTCGAGTGACTAACGATGATGTACTTGTCGACGGTCTCGATCTTCCCAGCGTGGCGACCGTCAGTGATCAGGACCACGGCATTCTCGGACAGCGGATAGCTGCCGATGATTTCGTCGTTTTCCAGGTTCACCTTGACGCTGTCGCCGGTGTTGTACTGGTTGTTGCTGATCAGGAGGTTACGGCCACCGCTCATGTTGAGCTGGATCTTGCCGCCTGCCACCTTGGTCTTGTTCTCGACGCGGCACAGAATCCACTTCGCCTCGTCGTCTTTGACGTTGACGAGAGTCAGCTTGCCTTTGCCGGTCAGGACCATACGGCAGCACAGGTTCAGCTTGGGCACCTTGACGATGTCCATGATGCCGACCGGGTCCTTGGGGTTCTTGACGGCCTTGCCGTCTACGAACATCTCACGGTTCCCGATGATGCGTCCGGCCTCCCGGGCGGTGTCACATACCTTCATCATGTCCCGCAGGACCATGGCCGCGGGCATGCTGTGCTCGACGGAGTGGGCTCCGGGGGACTGCTTGACAGCCCAGACGTGGGTCTTCCGGGGAATGGCCCACGACCGAGGAGCTGCCAGTCTCTTCATGTGGTCGCTCATTGCGCTGCCTCCTTCTTTTTGTTGTTGAGAGCGTCAGCTCTCAGGGTATCCTCGAGGTTCAGCTTGGTGATCACGAGGTTGGACGCGTAGATAGGGCGCGTGACGGCCGTCCCATCGGCCTGTTTGATCGTCACACCTTCGACGGAGACACGGCCGGTCTTGGTGAAGACCTCGAGGACCTTGCCCTCGGTTCCGCGAATGCCCTCGTCGCCGCGAAGGATCGCAACGGTGTCGCCCTTGCAGACCCTGGCGGTGCGCTTGCCGTACTTCTGAGCGAGCTCGTCGCTGAGGTGTGCGGAAAGCATCTTCCTCTTCGTGTGGGCCGGCGCGTTGGCCTGAACCTTGCGCTGTACCCTTGCTTTGCTGCTAACCATTTTTTTCACCTCACACGATCGTGCTGGCGGTCGCAGCGATCCGCGGCCACCGGTCGGCGGCCTCGCGAGCGACCGGCCCTTTTATGTCAGTCCCTTTGGTCTCACCCGTGTCCGTCACGATGACGGCCGCGTTGTCCTCGAAGAAGACCATCGTTCCGTCCGGCCGCCGGAAGGGGCACTTCTGACGGACGATGACGGCAAAGACGACCTGCTTTCTCATGGCGGGGGTCCCTTTCTTGACGGAGGCGATGACGAAATCACCGACACCGGCCTTGGGAACCCTTCTCCAGACGCCGTGGTAGCTCGGGACGGTAATGATCTGAATGACCTTCGCGCCAGTATTGTCGATGACGTTCAGCTGGGACTCGCTCTCGAGTCCCCTGGTCTGCCTCCCAGCAATTCCCTTCATTCAGCTCACACCCTCTTCTCGATGACCACGAAGGCCACGGTCTTGCTGATCGGACGGCACTCCGCGATAGTGACGGGGTCGCCGACCTTGAGACTGATGCACGGCGCGGCGTGCACCGCGTACCGGGCGGATTTCTTCATGTATCTCTCGTATTTTTTCTCGTATTTGAGGTAGTCGCGCTTTACGATGACGGTCTTGTTCATCTTGACGCTGTCGACGACGCCCTCGATAGTCTGTCCGCGCACGGAAAGTTTTCCGTGGAAAGGGCAGCACGGGTCGTTGCAGGTGGTTGCCGGTGCAGCGACGTCGATTCCGATGTTCCTTGCTTCTGCTGTCATTTAATTTTCACCTAACCTTCTTCATCCTGTCTTCTGGTCGGTGTAGGATATCTCTTCCCATGATGTCGATCGTTCTGTCCTGGTATGTGAATCTGAACTCATTGCCTGGCTTTGGGACCATTCTCTCAGTTCCGGCCGAATCAATGGTGAAAGTGTTCTTCGTCTCGTCGACCACTCTGCCGGTAATACCGGAGAACGGTGCTGACAGCACTACCACTTCCAGGCCGATGAATTCCGATCTCATGAAATCGCTCTGCTTCATCTGCTTACCTTACTTCGGTGCGGAAGCCCATCTCTTCCAGGACTGCTTTGACCTTTTTCTTGTGGTCCCCCTGGAGTTCGATGCGCCCGTCCTTGCAGGTTCCGCCGGCCGCGCATTTGCTTTTCAGCGTCTTGGCAAGGTCGGCTATGTCGATGTCATTGCCGTCGATACCGTCGATCACTGTGACCGTCTTGCCGTATCTCCGGCTGTCGATTGAGATTCTGACGCTCTGCTGTTCACGGGCAATCTCCTCGCACATGCACAGCTCTTTGGGCAGCCCACATATCGGACAGATCTCAGACATCAGAGCTTCTCCTCCTCCTTCTGGACGGTCAGAATGCGGGCGATGCTTGTCCGAATGGACCTGATGATGCCCGGGCTGGAGGGCGCCCCGCCCATGGCGGAGACCCCGCGCTCGTGCATCAGTTCGTTGCGGAGCTCTTTGAGCTTCTCATTGCGCTCCTCGGCGGTCATGTTCCGAATGTCGGCGACCTTCAGTGCGGCCATGCTCACTCACTCTCCTGAGCGGGGACAGGGGCAACCGGGGCGTCGGCGGCCGGGGCAGCTTTGACGGCATCGACGGCGAACAGGTCTGGCAGCTTCGCAGCGGCCGCGGCCTTGTCCGCGACGACGATCTCCGCCGGCAGCTTCGCGTCGGCCTGCATGATCTCGACAGTCACGCCGATGATACCCATCTTGAGCTTCGCCGGAGCGAAGCCGTGCTGAACGAACTGGATCTTCGGTTCGCCGCAGTATTTTATGGATCCCTCCTTGAACTTCTCAGTCCGGTGACGCTGGCCGCTCAGCTTGCCTGCTACGATGATGTAGCAGCCGCGAGCGCCCGCGTCCATGACCCGCCGCAGGGTGGAGTGTCCCGCCCGGCGGAAGTGCCAGCCCCTCTCGAGGGAGAAGGCCAGCTTCTCGGCCATGATCTGTGCGTTCAGGGAGACGTTCTCGACTTCCTGAACCTCGATCTGGGGGTTCTCGAAGCCGAAACGCTCCTCGATGACGGTGGTCAGGTTCTTGATGGTCTGACCGCGCCGGCCGATGACCAGTCCGGGGCGCTCGGTGGTAAGGACGATGCGGGTTCCCATAGGGGTCCGCTGGACGTCCAAGCCGCCGAAGCCGGCCCGAGAGACCTCTTTCATGAGGTACTCTTTGAGCAGGACCCTGCGGACGTTCTCGGCAACAAATTTTCTCTCTGATGCCATTTCACTCAACCTCCGAGATGATGATCTCGATGTTCACAGTGTCCTGATTCCACTGGGTCGCTCTGCCCTGTGCCCGCGGCCGGTGGCCGGGGGTAACGGGCCCGCGGGCAACGGTGATCGTAGAGATCGCCATGCCTGCGGAGTCGAGCCCCTTGTAGTCGGCGTTGGAAGCAGCGCTGTTCAGCGCGGCCAGGATAGTCTTGGAAGCCTTGACCGGGTAGCGGCCAGGGCCCACGCCCTGCTTATGAGAGACGCACTTGTTGTATCTCCGCAGCTTGACCGGGACTTCTTTCGCGATGACGCCCTCCAGCAGCTTCTGCGCGTCGGAGACCTTCATCCCCCGAATCATGCCCGCAACCTCGCGGGCGAACTTGGGGGACACGGGCTGCTCCTTGACGAGCGCTTTGGCCGAAGTGTCGGGGTCAGATACCGTAGTGTAACCTTTGTTAGTAGCCATAGTCTGACACCTCACTTGAGCGGCATGAACTTCGAAGACCGAGTCGCACCTACACCAGGTCCGGAGTGCTGCGGCATCTTCCTGTTGATCACGAACTCGCCGAGCAGGCAGCCGATCATCTCGGGCTTGATCTCGACGTCGACGAAGGCGTGGCCGTCATAGATGCTGACGGTCTTCCCTACGAACTGAGGGATGATAGGGAGGTCCCGGCGGTGAGTCCGGACCGGCCCGTCGACTTCGCCCTTCAGCTCGTCGAAGAGGAGCTGCTGTTCGTAGTTGAGGCCGCGGAGATAGGTCCTCCGGGACCGCGACGGCATGAGCTCAAGCACATCCTCGAAAGGCATAGCCAGGAGCTGATCCATGGTATACCCACGGAACATGAACTCCTTCTTCCGCCGCGCCTGAATCGCTGATGCCTTCTTCCGCGACTTCCGTCTCGAGGCTTTTGCGGATCCAATAATCTTCTTTGCCATTGAGATCACTTCTTCTTAACTTTCTTCTTGGGCGCAGTGAAGCCTGCCTTCTGTCCTGGAGGCGCGTTCCGTCCCTTGCAGTTCGGACCGCCGACATGAGCGTGGCTGCCACCGCCATTGGGGTGGTTCACCGGGTTCATAGCGACACCTTTGGTCTTCTTGTTGGCAACCGATCTGGACCTGAGCGTCAGGTAGTTCTTGCCGGCCTTTGCCAGCGGCTTGTCGATCCGGCCGCCGCCGGCGACGACGCCGACTACTGCGCGGCAGTTCGGGTTGAACTCCTTCATCATGCCCGAAGGCATGCTGAGGACGACGACCTTACCGCGGCTGACTACGAGGGCGGAGGTGCCGGCGGTCTTGGCAAACTTGCCGCCGTCGCCGGGCAGACCCTCAATGTTGTTGACGAGTGTTCCCTCGGGGATGGCGGAGAGGGGCATGATGTTGCCAGCCTCCACAGCGCCAGCGCCGATGCTGATCTTCTGACCGACCTGAGTGCCCTCGACTGCTAGCTGATAGCTTTTCTTGCCATCGAAGTCGATGACAGCGAGTGGGCTGGTCCGGCCGGGCGCCTGGATAAGATCCCGAATCGTTCCCTCGGCCTGGGCATAGTGGGGAATCCTGATGTCGTCCACATGCCGGTGCGACGGAGAGCGGTAATGGGAGTTTCCGCGGCCCCTTCTCTGCGTTCTCAATCTCTTTCCCATGTGTTCACCTTCAGAATACTCCGACTCTCGTGCCCACATCCTCTGCGGAGTATCCGTCCGCGAGCTTGATGATGGCATGCTTGCCGTCTTTCTCGATTCTGGTCCAGACGTTCTCGACCTTCACTTCGAAACGCTCCTCGAAGGCGGTCTTGATGTCGTGTTTGTCAGCCTCACGGTTGACGATGAACTCAATCTTGTTGCCGTCCTTGAACTTCTGACGAGGTGTCCCAGCCATGAGGTTGAGAGCCTTCTCGGTCACGTACGGCCTGATGAGGATATCACTCTGCTTCATTCGGTCCACTCTCCGATCTTTTCGATGGCGGACTTGGTGTAGACAGTCAGCCTTCCGGCGTCGCCGCCAGGAGCGAGCAGGCTCGTGTTGAGCGTGCGGACATCCTCGATGTCGACTCCCGGCAGGTTGGCGGCACCCTTCACGACAGGAACCGCCCTGTCAGATACTACTATAAGGACAGATACAGGGGTCCTGTATTTTCTGTTCCTCATCTTACCGATGCCGGCGCGGATCTTCGTGCCGTCCTTGGCGCGATCCAGATCGTAGCCGATGCCGATGGTGTCGAACAGCTGTCCGACTTCCGCAGCGGTCTTCAGGTCCTGGAAGCTGTCCTCCAAGACGATCGGGAAGGTAACTTTGTCGTCGAACTTGTGACCGCGGGCCTTGACACATTCCGCAGAAGCGGTGGCGGCAAGGGCAGACAGGCGGGCGAGCTTGAGCTCCTTTTTGTTGACCTTCTGGGCCCAGATGCGCTCGACTTTTGGCGGGTGTGCCTGGCGTCCGGAGACGTTGTTAGGCGACTGTGTCGCACGGCGTCCGTCGGCAAGCCGCTGGACACGCGCAACACCACGACCCTTGCCCCAGGTGCTAACGGAGTGACGCATACCGGAGCGGGGATTGGGCCCGTACGGCTGCCGACCGTTAGCTGCGGCGGCAAGGATGGCTTTCTTGATGAGGTCGGGCCGGTACTCGGCGCTGAAAGCGGCGGGGACATCGACAGTGCCCGCGACCTCCCCCTTGACGGAATAGACGTTGACAGTGGTCATTCAACTCACACTCCCTGCTGCGACTGAGTCGAAACGAACGTGATCTCAGCGGCGCTGGTATCGGCCTTAGCAGGCATACGGGTGGCGTCACGGAATCTGATCAGTCTCTTGGTCGGGCCGGGAACGGACCCGTGGAGCAGCACATAGGTGTTGCGGACCTCGCCATAGTTGACGAAGCCGCCCTTGGGGTTGACTTCTTTGCCGTCGGCGCCGACTTTGAGGATCTTCTTGTTCAGCTCAGTCCGCTGGTGGTAACCCATCTGACCGGCCTGAGGGACGGTGCTCCGGACGTAGCCCGGCCGCTTGGGACCCAGGTTGGCGAGCATCCGGCGGTGTTTGCTGTTCTTATGCGAGAGCAGCTTGACGCCCCATCTCTTAATGACGCCCTGGAAGCCGCGGCCAGTGGTTACGGCGATGACGTCGATGAACGCGCCCTCGGGCGCAAAGTCGGTTACAGCGACCTCTTTGCCGAGGATGCTTTTGGCGTACTCGACGCGGGCCTTCATGTCGCCACCGCCGATCCTGAGCTCCATCAGATCAGGTACCTTCTTCGGTACGCCACTGACCAGCTTGGGCTGGGTGTATGCGAGGACACGAACATCCTCGATCTCCATGTCGTTGAACCGATCGAACGAGGGCTCACCCCGTTTCGGAACGTTGACCCGGCGCTGAAGCAGCGGGTCGACCTCGGCAGCCCAGACCTCACCGGCGGTCTTCAGGCCGAGAATCGTGTTCTCGTAGAACCTGACCGCAGCGATCTTCATAGGCGGCACTTCGACGACGGTAACGGGTACCTGGACCTCCATACCAGAGGTGGTGCTCTTGACTCTCTTGTCGACAACGAACGCGTGGGTCATGCCGGCCTTATATCCCGCGAAACCCTGGATTTTAGGGGCTCCGCTGATCTCAGGCCAGGAATCCAACCTCGGCGTCTGCGATTGTGCTCTCTTCCGCGGGCCGTATGCCCGTGACCCCTTTCTTGGGCGTCTTCTTTGTGGCATTGTTTACACACACCTGCGAGGGTGTCTTGCGCTAACCTCGCTTTATTTCAGACGAACGCCTTCATGCTCTGACCGTGGCGCCGTATCCATCTCGAAAACGTCGGTTTCCGACATGAGTTGAACGTAGGGATGCGATCCGCATTGCCCAATGCGTCTGGTCAGACATAGAGTATGTCCAATCTAGACCGCTGTATGAGCATCCCGTATAAAAAGCTACGCCCCTCCCTTCTTATATTATAGAAGAGCAAGAAACACACCGAGAAAAAAAAAGTTTTTGTTGCAGGTCAAAGTTTACCGGCCTTGGCCTTGTCCTTGGCCCTTTTGAGACGGTCTTTGGGCGTGAACCCAGTAGCTTGCAGGAGGAATTCATTGAGCTTCCGCTTGCTTGCGAGGATATCCTCGTCCTTTACCTGCTTGAAATCGTCGACGTTGATAGTAGCGACACCGAGGGATGTCTTCGAGATGACTCTGACCTCGATCCGCTTCATCGCACCGAAGGAGGTAATGAGGAGATCCTCCTCTTTTGCAACGGCGCCGAACTCATCCTTCATGATCTGCTCAAGTTTTTCGCCCTCGATCTTGCTGTACCAGCCTTTCTTGATGTCGAACTCAGTCATCTGTGCTGTCATGACTTTCACTCCTTGCGGATCATCAGGTCGCTGTTGAAGCCCCCGCCCAAATCTGCGGCAGTGCCCAGCAGTCTCTCTGACTCCCGATAATGCTCCCAAGTAGATTTACATTCGCATTCCGCGGTCAGATCCCGCGCATCCTGTGAAAACGAGAATTTCTCAACGGCTGCAAGAGCGGCCTGATCGCAAACACCGCAATTGTGAACGCCCCGTTGCGAGCCGCCGCCCGAAGGCGACGACATAAGCCGCGCATGCACTGTGCCAGACAGCTGTTTCATAACCTCGATCAGTGACCAAATCCACGGCGAACGGAACTCGCCGCGCTTCCAAAGACGCTCGACGTATGTACCGTGCTGGATGTTAAGTGGGTTGACGGAGATCTCGTCGGAGAAGGGATCCGCAAAACGGGCCGAAGCAACAGTATCAGCAATCGCTGCGTCCTCGGTGAGGAAGGGTGGTTTGAGCAGAAGGTAGGTCCTGACACCGAGACCGGCAGCCTTGAGCCTCTCGCCGGCAGCTTTACTCTGCTGCGCAGTAAATCCCTTGTTAATGCAAGCGCGTAGCACGTCCTCATTGGCACTCTCAAGACCTAGGGCGACGGTCATGCTCTTAGGCATGGAATTCACAGCATCGGCGGTGAGAAACTCCGGCCGGCTCTCGGCCAGAATCCGGCGGCAGCCGCCGAACTCCTGGAAGATGCGGTCACGGACGGATGCCGGAATCTCGCGCTCGTCAAAGAAACTCCCAGAAGTGTAGATTTTGACGAATGGCACATTGTCGAACCGGGTTAGCGCCTGATCGATCTGCTTGTTTAGATCCTCAACGGTCACCTCCGGCAATGAGGCAGTCCGATAGCCACACATGGTGCAACCACCAGTCCTCGCCCAGCAACAGCCGCTGGTCCGCATGATCATAACCAAAGCGTCGGCAACCTTACCATCCACCAGGTCCTTCTCCTTCCAAACCGCCTCGAGCTGGGACGGCAGCCTCTTCTCCTTCATCGTCCGGCCCCAAACCGTCCACCTTCTTAACTCTTGGCTGGCTCACGTGCCGGAGACGTTTCCGTGGAAGAAACATTAATAATAGAAGGGCGGAATCTCCACGGCAAGGTAAGCCACATGGCAAAGAAGATTATCGTCATCGGCTCGGGTGCCGCCGGGATGACTGCCGCCTCAAGCGCTAGAGCCGCCAATCCAACCGCTGAAATCATCGTATTCACTGAGGATCGCGACGTCGCATACTCCCCGTGCATGATCCCGTGGGTACTGGGCGGCAAGGCGACCTGGAACAGCATGGTCATGCACACCCCGGATTGGTACGCAAAAGAGCGCCACATTGCCATCCTTACGAAGACGCACGTTGACAGCATTGACGGTGACAAGAAGGAAGTTTCCGCCGCCGGCAAGACCTACGCTTACGATTCGCTCGTACTCGCCACCGGCGGCAAAGTATTCATCCCGCCAATCGAGGGCGTGAACCTGCCCGGCGTGTTCGTGGTCCGCACCATTGAGGGCGGCGAAGGTCTCGAGACTGCGCTGAAGAATGCGAAGAAAGTCATCATCGGCGGCGCCGGAGTCATCGGCCTCGAACTTGCTCTGAACCTCGTTAATGCCGGCAAGGACGTGACAGTCATCGAAATGATGGATCAGGTCATCCCGCGGATTGCAGACAAGGACATGGCCGATCCGATTCAGCATTACCTTGAGTCCGTAGGCGTCAAATTTGTCATGAAGGCCCCGATCCAGGCCGTCCTGGGCAAAGAGAAGGTCGAAGGTGTCACTGCCGCCGGCCACAATTACCAAGGCGACGTCGTCATCTTCGCTACCGGCGTCCGTGCCAACGTGGATCTCGCCAAGGCTCTCGGCTATGACCTGGGACAACTGGGCGCTCTCGCCGTCTCGCCGACCCTCCAACCCTATAAGCGGGGCCGGCTCGTTCCCGATGTCTATGTCGCCGGCGATGTCATGCAATGTCAGTCTGCCGTGTACCCTGGCCCGACCATGAGCCAACTTGGCTCCTCAGCCGTGAAGGAAGGCCTCGTGGCCGGTCGCAACGCTGCCGGCAAGAGATGCCAATTCGGTGCTGTCGCCAGCCCGTGGATCAGTGTAATCGGCGACAAACAGATTGCCGGCACAGGCATGTCTCTGGGCCTTGCGTCCTGGTACGGCGTCGAAACGGCGACCGGCAAAGCCGCCGGCTACACCCGCGCCCGTTATTACCCTGACGGAAAGGAGCTGATTGTGAAAGTCATCGCCGATAAGAACTCGCATCGGCTCATAGGCGCGCAGATCATTGCCGGTGAGGATGCCACCGGCCGGATTGACTGGCTGACAGCCGTCATACTCGCCGGTACAACTGCTGAGGAATTCCTAGTGCGTGCAGAGAATGCGTACTGCCCGCCGACCTCACAGGTTCGGGACGTCGTAATCGCGGCTGTCGAGGACCTGGCCAACAACATGGCGCAGTGATCCTATGGACTACGGCGAGTACTGCGCTCTGTACGACGGTCTCCGAACTCCCGAAGATATCGACCGCTACCTGGCGAAGGGTTATGATCGGCGGCTCCTCGAGACACTCTATACGCAGAAGATCAGCCGCGACGTAAAGAAGCGCTATCATGTAGTCAAATCCCACTCCGAAGAACTTCTCCGGGACTGGCAGCATGGGAAGACCATCGTGCAGATTGCCGACAGCTGCCGTTTCCCGCCCATCCTGACAGCGATGCTGCTCTTCCAGGAGGACGGCACCGGCAAGAAGGTCTTTTGGGAATACGTCCGGGACCCGTCACTGCTAGATTGCCCTGAGGCCGCCCAGGAACTTCGCGAGGCCACTGCCCGCGACCTGGTCTACTCCCCGGCCGCCAACGACAGTCAAAAGGAGCGTGGTCAGTGGGGCGAGGGCTTGCTTTGGCAGTGGCTCGATGCACAGGACATCTCATACAAGACCGAAGCCGATGAGCGTGGAGATGACGATTATGGCGGCGGAAAGACTCCCGACTGCCTCTTTGCGCACCCGATGTCATATGAAGGTCACAAGATCTGCTGGATCGAGAGCAAGGCCTCGTTCGGCGATAAGATAGAATTCCGCTTAAACCAGCAGAAGCAACTAATCCCCTACACCGAACTGTTCGGTCAGGGCATAGTAGTATACTGGACCGGACACCTGGACGGACTTGCCTGTCCAGCAGGCGTCTATCTGGAGGACATCGGGATCCTGCAGAAGAAGCTCACCGACTGGCAGGAGCCGGATGCCGGCTCCGAAACCTGATGATTTCAAAAGAAAATAAAAAGACGGGAGAGGCCCCTCATTCTACGCCTTCGTGCTCCTCACGAAGCTCAGCCATGGTGGCAGTGCGCTCCGCGTAGGCATTGTGCTTATGGATGGACTCCTGAGAGTCACTGACGACCTTGACCTCGACATCGCCTGGAAGCTCGGGGTAATTCCGTACGATCAGGGTCAGAGCATTGCGCACGACGTCCTCAACGAACCGCGTGTTTGTGTGGGCATTTATGACCACGCGGCCTTCGTCCTCGCGCTTTAACAGCTCATAGGTGGGCGAGGAGAAGGACTTCTCGGCCAGATCGATTAGGTCATCGGCTTCAACATTGGTATCCTCGTTCATGGTCAGCAGGATGGTACAGACGTTCCGCTGGTTGTGCGACATGGTGGGGTACTGGGGATCCCTGAGTCCGAGAAGCTCGGTGACCGTTTCTTGGGCGCAGGGGCAGGCAGTCATGCCGATGACCTCGACACCGATTGTCTTGCGGACCGGCTGACCACGGACGATACCGCCACCGGCATGAAGCGTATACATCTCCATAGTGCTGCGACCAGATGGAGTCTTGTTGCTCCGGAAATAATCCGCGGTGACGCGAACAGTCGCAGTATGCGCATATTCGTGGCGTACTAGGAGCTTTTTGCACATATCGGCGGCCATGTTCTCCAGCCCGGAGACGGGTTCCTCGGTGCTCTCTGCGGCGACCTCACGCAGAACCTCGACGTTCCGGGAAAGGTGCGAGCCGCGTTGCTCCGCAGGCAGGTCGACGAAGACATCTATGGCGCAGTTAAGCATGCCGTTGAGCTGATTGCTGCTTCCCTCCCGTTTCACCAGGACAGGCTTGTGAACGCCTGTCACACCGACTTTGGTGAGACGGAACCCCGATTCGCCTTTCCGATACTGTACGTCGCACTTCAATGCCATGCGGCGCCGATACGGCACATATCACTTAAATGATATAGGTCAACCACGAACTTGGTTCATGCGCCGAAAACATATTAGTCCGGCCGCCGATGGGACTCCTATGATTTGCGGCGTAGATGAGGCAGGGCGCGGACCAGCGTTCGGTCCGCTCGTCGTCGGTGCAGTCTTCAGCGAAGACGAGGAGACGATGCGCTTATTGGGCGCCCGCGACTCCAAACAGCTCACGCCGGCCGCCCGCGAGCGCCTGTATGATGAAATCGCCGCTCAGGCCGCATTCTGGTGCGTTGTGCCGATGACAGCCGAGCTTATAGACGAGCTGATGGCGAGAGAATCGCTCAACACCATCGAACTCGGCATGTTCGTCGAAGCCGTTGGCCAACGGCCGGCCGACACCACCTATGCCGACTGCCCAGATGTCGACACAAACCGCTTCGGCAGCCAGATGTCCGCCCGTCTCGGCGGACGGAAGGTGATCGCCGAGCACAAGGCCGATTCCACCTATCCGGTAGTATCGGCCGCTTCAATCATGGCCAAGGTTACCCGCGACCGTCTGATCGACGGCTTCCGGACGGAGTTCGACTGCCCGATAGGATCGGGATATCCCAGCGACGAAGTCACGATGACCTTCATAGAAAAGTGGATTAAGGAACACGGCAGTCCGCCGCCACATACACGTCGCTCGTGGGAACCGGTCCGGAAGCTTATGGCCGCCCGCCGCAACACGAAACTCGATGATTGGTGATTCCCCATGACCATGGAGCCGCAGATTCAGACCCTTATCGACAAGTTCAGGAAGCGGATGGCGAACGACGAGGAAGCCCGCAAGGATGTTCAACCGTTGAAAAAGACTTTCAACATCGATTTAGGCAGTGAAGCTTATTCGATGCGGCTTGACAATGCTGAGATCCATGACTTCAAGCCAATGTTACTCCCGGAGGCCGACATCCTGCTGACCACCACCCCGGAGACCCTGCAAGCGCTCATCGACGGCAATCTGCGGCCGATGCGGGCTTACATCACCAAGAAGATTGCGATCAAAGGCAAGATTCAGGACATGATGTTCCTGAAGAAATTCTTCTGATCCGCACCCCGTTAAAGGCACACCAATAAATACTAGGGCGTGCGTAGGGAGCAACATAGCGAGGTAGGGTAGCCAGGATATCCCGTCGGGCTCATAACCCGGAGACCGGTCGTTCAAATCGACCCCTCGCTACCATTGGTTTTTTCAACCTGCTAAAACCGGGCTGTGCCATCATACAGGAAACAAGATAAATTGTCTTTCTCTCAGAAACGAATGGGAAAATAACGAGGCGGACCCGCAAACGCGGGCCGCCGCCTAAACATTTGCTCAAAGCAACGATTTGGCTTCTTCGGGCGACATGTCAAGGGCCTTGAGCATGTACTCGAGAGCCTTCTTAGCGTACGGCGCCCGAGCCTTGAGATCCTCGAGAATATCCCCGTGGTTGCCCATGATGCTGTTATAGTACTCAATGGCGAACTCGGAGTACAGCGAAGCAGCCAGCGACTCATCGATCTGGGCGGCTTCATTGTAGGCCTTTTCGGCCTCGTCGTACTTGTTGATTGAGATACAGAACAGACCGTAAGACTGGTAGTAGTCCGCCCGGTTGCCATCGAGCTCGATGGCTTTGGTATAGGCATCCATGATGTCTTCGTCCTTGACTTTCGCGCCGAACATGCCCGAGGCATAGTTGCCAGACTCGGCCCGGTAATACCAGCCTTCGGCGTCCTGCGGGAACTCATCGGTGAACTTCTTGAACGCTGGATAGGCCTTCTTGAAGTCGCCCTGGTCCATTACCTTCATCGCGGCCTCAAATTTCTTTTCGGCCTCGGGACTACGTTGGGGCTGCTCCGCCGCTGACGTTTCGTCTGCCATACTGACGCCATTGGTTCGGGATTTTAAATCCTTTCCTTCAAATGCCGCAAAATACCGATGGCTGCCTGCTGACAGGTTGAAAACACTGGTCTGGACGACTGAATTCAACGCATCTTTTCCAATTCCCGAGTTCCGGCCGCCGCTGTCCGCAGCCAAACCGATGAAAGATATGCCATATGTCAGTTACCAGAATCGACCGCCGGCTGAAACAGTTCTGCTCCGGCAGCAACCAGCCAGTAGGCTGACCTACCTATGTTAACGATAATGAATATAAGTCTTGACCAGCATCTATCTTTCATGACGGTCAAGGAGCTGTGGGCAGACAAGATGAGCCGCATCGCGGCGGCCGAGGGCTATGAGTACCGTGATATCCGGCCGCCGCGCCCGACTGTTGCAGACGTCGAACGCTGCCGCAAACTCTGCGAGGAGAACCTATGCGGCTGCTACGACTCCAACTGGGGCTGCCCGCCGGGATCCGGCAGCATGGGCGAGTGCCGCAGGGCGCTGTCAATCTTCGGCAAGGCCGCCGTCATCTACCGGCGCTACGATGTCAGGCATGACGACAAGCCCACGCTGAAGCATATCTCTAACGACCACCAAAATTTGCTACGTGAATTCAACAACCTCCTACGCAAGGAAGGCTACCTCTCGATGGTACTGGCTGACGGCGGCTGCAACTACTGTCTGAAATGCACCTACCCAAACCAGAAATGCCCGTTCCCCGACCAGAAGGTCTGCTCGGTCAGCGGCTATGGCATCATGCTTATGGAATACCTGGAGCAGTTCGACATCCCGTTCAGATTCGAGGACGGAGCCGTGACATTACACGGACTCATTCTTTACAACGAACCGATAGCCGATCCCAAACTGTGAACGACAGCTGTTTCTATCGGAAATTAGTGGGAGAGAGCTATGGATTATCCGATGCGGCACCCTGAGCGCGCAATCAAGGACTTCGCTGACCAAGCCAACGTCCTGCACCGCTGCAACGTAATACGGCTGGGCTTCAACGATGAGAACGGCCCGTATGTAGTCCCTCTCTCCTTTGGCTACGAGGCCGCGGATGGAAAGATCACTATCTACGTCCATGGCGCTCCGACCGGCCGCAAAGCCGGACTGCTGGCCATGGGCGGACCGGTGACCGTGGAAGCCGACCTCTGCCACGGCTTTCGGGAAACCGGACACGGCATCACCTGCGAATATGAGAGCCTCATGGGCACCGGTCGCGCCGTCCTTCTGACAGACGCAGAAGCAATGCACGGCCTGCAACTGATCATTACGCACGCCGGCTACGCCGCATTCCCGCTCGACAAAAGCGTCCTGCCCCGCGTCCAAGTCTATCGCATCGATCTCATATCGTTCACGGGGAAGCGGCGCACAGTCTGAACAGTGCTTGTAGGCAAATAATATAACGGGCTCCTCCAATCTACCGCTGATTGGCTATGGACAGAGAGACCGTTGCAAAGGTGGCGCGGACCGCACACCTGATGCTGAGCGAGGAAGAGCTCGACCGCTACAGCAGGGACCTCGGAGACATACTCGAATACTTCAAGAGTCTCGATGAAGCACCGGCACACGCCGGCATAGGCGTCAACCCCGTCGAAGTAGCCGACATCCTCCGCGAGGATATCCCCTACCAGGAGTTCAATGCCGATGAACTCCTGAAGGACATGAAGACCTATGAGAACTACATCCGGGGGCCTAAGCTCTCATGACCGCCGACGCTACACTCGCTCAGCTGAAACGGCTGAACGATGCCTATCAGATGTTCCGCATCTTCACTGCAGATCAAACAGCCGGCGACGCCAAATTCCTGTTCTCCGCCAAGGATAATCTAACCTCGCAAGAGTACGAGACCTGCTGCGGCTCCCGCATCCTCGAAGGCTACCGCCCGATCTTCGACGCCACCGCCATTGCCCGCCTGAAGACGGCCGGCGGCAAGCTCATCGGCAAGACCAACATGGATGAGTTTGGCTTCGGTACATTCTCGGTCAACTCGGCCTTTGGCGTGCCCAAGAACCCATTCGACCGGGAGCGTTCCTGCGGCGGTTCCTCGGGCGGCTCCGCCTGTGCGGCAACGGTGCTTGAGGACCATATCTCCCTTGGTGTCTCCACCGGCGGCTCTGTCTGCTGCCCCGCCAGCTTCTGCGGCATATACGGCCTGGTTCCCACCTACGGACGGATATCCAGATACGGTCTCATAGACTACGGCAACTCACTGGACAAGATTGGCCTGCTGGCCCGCGATCCCGTGAAACTCGGACAGTATCTTCCGGTCATCGCTGGCAAGGATCCGCACGACCCCACCTCTGGCATTCAGCCGGAACTGAAGCTGAGGCACCGGCCGATCCGGTCGATCGCTGTGCCGAAAGAGGCCATGAAAGGCATCAGTCCGACTGTGGCCAAAGCCTTTGAGAACGGTCTGCAGATCCTGCAGAGCATCGGGATCGATGTCGAACGTGTCGATATGCCGATGCTGGGCTACGCCATCCCCGCCTACTACGTCCTCGCGACCGCCGAGGCATCCACCAACCTCGCCCGCTACTGCGGCATGCGGTACGGCCACCAGGACGGCGACTACACGCAGGGCTTCGACGCCTACTTCTCGTCCATTCGGACACAGTACTTCGGCGACGAGGCCAAGCGCCGGATCCTGCTGGGCACCTACACCCGCATGGAAGGCTTCCGGGACCGCTACTATGCCAAGGCGCTGCAGGTCCGTATGGACGTCATCGACGCCTACAAGGCGGCCTTCCAGAACCACGATGCTGTGCTCACACCGACCATGCCGTTCGTCTCGCCCAAGTTCACGGACATCGCGAAGATGACCCCGGTCGAATCCTACGCGGCCGACTACCTGACCGTCCCGCCGAACCTGGCGGGCACGCCCCATCTGAACTGCCCCTGCGGCTACGACGCGGACGGCATGCCGGTCGGCATGCAGTTCGTCACCGACCACTGGCACGAGGACGAGCTCATCACCATGGCGGAGCAGTGGGACAAGCTGTTCGACGTGCGCATCCCGGAGGTAAAGGCATGAAGATCGGCTTGGAGATCCATGTGCAACTCCCGACAAAGTCGAAGATGTTCTGCTCCTGTCCGACCACGGACGCGCCCGCGCCCAACACCCACGTCTGCCCGACCTGCCTCGGCCTGCCCGGCTCCCGGCCGGTCCTGAACCGCCAGGCACTGGTCTACGGCATCATGCTGGCGAAGATGCTCGGCTGCACCATCGCCGACACCACCTGGTTCTCGCGGAAGACCTACTTCTACCCGGACATGAGCAAGAGCGTGCAGATCACCCAATACGACCACCCGATCGGCGTCGGCGGCGTAGTCTACCTGGACGGCAAGAAGCCTATCCGCATCACCAGGATACACCTCGAGGAGGACCCCGGCAAGACCAAGCGGACCGCGGACATGTCCTCACTGGTCGACTACAACCGCTCGGGCATCCCGCTGGCCGAGATAGTCACCGAGCCGGATCTGGGCACCCCTGCCGAGGCCCGGGAGTTCCTCACGCAGCTGGTCGCGGACATCCGCCACACCATCGACCTGCCGGAGAACGGCGAGCGCAGCATCCGCTGCGACTGCAACATATCCGTCGGCAAGGAGCGGTGTGAAATCAAGAACGTCACCGGTCTGAAGAACGCCGAGCGGGCGCTTACCTACGAAATGATCCGCCAGGTGCAGGTGCTCAAGGCCGGCGGCAAGATCGACCGCGAGACCCGCGCTTTCGACGAAGCGCGCGGCGTCACCTACTCGGTGCGGAAGAAGGAGCTGGAGGCCGACTACGGCTACATTGACGAGCCAGACCTGGGCATCTACCACGTCGGCATGCTCGCCAAAAGCATCACCATCAAGGAGAGCCCGCTGAACATGACCCTGCGGCTCGCGAAGCAGTACGGCATCGAAGAGGCCAAGGCCAAACAGCTGGTGGCCACCTCGACGGACCTGGCGGCGCTCTTCGAGCAGCTGGCCGCGGCCACCGACGTGCCGACCGCCCTCACCTGGGCGACCGGCGCTGTCACCGCGAACTGGAAGGCCTTCACCGCCCGCAACGTCCCGGCCGCCGAGATCGTCGACATCGTGAAACATCTCCGCGCCGGTCAGATTACCGACACCCAATGCGCTCTCGAGCTCAAGTCCTACATGACTGGCCAGAGCGCCGAGTCCGCAGCCGCCGCGGCGGCCGATCTGGAAAAGATCATCGCCGGCTATCTGGACGAGCACTCCGAGGTCGTCGCGGACGCCCAGAAGAACGACCGCGCCGCAAACCGGGTCATCGGCTTCGTGATGAAGCAGACCGGCGGCAGCCACAGCTCAGCGGAGATCGTTGAGGCCGTGAACCGCCAGATCAAGCAGCGGCTCTGAGAGGTCGGCAGGTCGACATCATATCGATCTGCCGACAAAAGCGTTCGTTATAAACGAAGTAAAAACGTATACTGCAAAACGTTTACAGTTTCATGCCTGTTGTGAACGTGATACAGGCCCGTAATAATCTATTCAACATCGTCGGCGATGTTCAGAACGGTGAAAAGGTAATCATCACCTCTAAGAACGGAACCGCCGCCATTATGGGTGAAGCCACTTACAACAGCCTGGTAGAGACCTTGCATCTTCTTTCTGATCCAGACATAGTCAAGGATACTGCGGAAGCGCGCAAGACTCCGTCTGAAGAAATGAAAGTGTGGCATTGCCCGCCTACCAAATCAGAATGACTAAACAAGCGCTCGAGGATTACGAGGAATAAGAGAGAATGGAGCTTCAGGAGAAAAGCGATGAATTGCTTATAATCCTAAAAGCGAGCCTCTTCCAATCGCCTCCGCCATTTAAACAGTTGGCTGGCCGATACAAGGAGATTTACCCCCGCCGCATCAACTACAAAGACCGCCTCATCCATGAGACCAGAGAGCCGACAACGACCGACAGTCTTGGAACGACAGCCGTCATCAGAATGAGAACATACTATCACGGCCTCGTCCCAGAAATATTCTTCTGAAATCAAGGCTGATAGCAACAATTGAAAAATTCGACCGACCGAGAATTTATCCCGGCCGGCTGTAAAATTCTAAGAGATTTCTGGAACAGATCGAGGATCACTCCTCGTCCTCGTTCTCCTTGTCGACATCTGCGCCGAGCTTGTCGATCTCATCCATGTCGACATCCATGCCAGCCATGGAGACCAGTTGCAGCTCCTGCAGCTGGGCATCGCTTATCTTCTCGGGCGAGCCATCGGTCAGCGAGACCGCGGCCTTGTTCTTCGGGAAGGCGATGACGTCGCGGATGGTCGACTTGCCCAGCAGGATGGCCATGAGCCGGTCGACGCCGATGGCGATGCCGCCGTGGGGCGGAGCGCCGTAGCTCAGGGCGTCGAGGAAGAAGCCGAACTCGCGGTCGATCTTCTCCTCGGGCAGGCCGAGCTTCAGGAAGACCTTCTTCTGCAGCTCCGCGTCATGAATACGCAGGGAGCCGGAGGCCAGCTCGTTGCCGTTCAGGCACAGGTCGAAGCAGGCACCGCCGACGTTCGGGGTGTCGATGTCGCCCTGCGGCAGCACGAACGGGTGGTGGAACGAGTCGTACTTGCCGGAGACGGGGTCCACGGCGAACATGGGGCACTCGTCCATCCAGAGGAACTGGAAGGTGCCCTCGGGCACGAGGCCGAGGTCTGCCGCGATCTTCTTCCGGAGCAGACCGCCGCCGGTGTAGGTCGCGAGCCAGGGCCCGGCGATGAGGAAGAGCAGGTCGCCCTCCTCTGTGCCGGTCGCCCGCTTGATGTCGGCGAGGTTCTGGTCGCTGAAGTACTTCGTGATGTTCGAGGTCAGCACGCCGTTCTCGCACCGCATCCATGTCAGGCCGCCCAGCTTGCACTTGTGCTTCGCGTAGGAGATGTACCGGTCGACGTCGTTGCGGCCGACTTTGTCACCCGCGAAGGACTTCTTCAGGTTCAGCGCGGCGATGATACCGTGGTTCACCAGGATGTTCTGGAAGATCTTGTACGGCACGTCCTTCAGCAGGTCGGTGAGCGATGTGAAGGTCAGGTCGTACCGGCAGTCCGGCTTGTCGGAGCCGTACTTCTCCATGGCGGTCCGGTAGGGCACGTGGAGGAACGGGGTCTTGAGCTCCTTGCCGTAGAGACCTTTCCACGCATAGGCCAACATGTTCTCTATGGTGTCCTGGATGTCCTTCATGTCCACGAATGACATCTCCATATCCAGCTGTGTAAACTCAGGCTGCCGATCCTTCCGGGAGTCCTCGTCACGGAAGCAGCGTGCAACCTGGAAGTAGCGATCCATGCTGCCGACCATCAGCATCTGCTTGAACAGCTGCGGCGACTGGTCGAGGACGTAGAATTTGCCCGGGTGGACCCGAGATGGAACGACATACTCACGCGCACCCTCGGAGGTAGATTTTCCGAGCGTCGGCGTCTCGATCTCCAGGAACTGCTGGCCCTCAAGATACTCTCTGGCCAGGCGCAGGAAGTCGCTGCGGAACTGCATGGTGTGGATCATCTCAGTCCGCCGGAGGTCCAAATAACGGTAGCGCATCCGGGTGTCCTCATCGGGAAGGACGCCTTCCTTCTGGTCGCCGATCTCGAACGGCGGGACGCGGCATTTGCTGAGCAGTTCCGCATAGGTGACCAATACCTCGATGTCGCCGGTCGGATTGGATGCAACAGCCGTTCCCTCAACACGGGCGCGAACAGTGCCTTTGATTAATACGGCAGATTCCCGGGTGAAAGTTGCCCATGCGGCGGCGACTTCCTGCCTGGCTGCGTCCGAGGAGAGGTCGACCGGATCGAAGACGATCTGCGTGATGCCGTAGCGGTCTGCAAGGTCAATGAAGGCAACTCCTCCATGGTCGCGCGAGAATCTGACCCAACCCTCCAGGCATACCTGTTTGCCGATATCGGCGGCCCTGAGCGCGCCGCACGTGTTCGTTCTTCTCATTGAGGTACCTCAGTATAATGGGTGGCGCTAATGGTCGGGCCCTATAAAAGTATTGATACCCAATCGCGCAAAGGAAGAAGATGGAAGAACAGGCTCACTGCCTGTCTGGATGGTCGAGCAGAGCCGGAATGAAGTCATTCGAGGACTTTACCACGTTCAGGATGACTGAGGTGTTGGTCTTCGTAACGCCTTTAAGCGCGTTGATCTGCTTGACAGTACGGGAGAAGTCCTCGCGGCTGAGGCAGCACACCCAAATGATGACGTCGGCGTCACCAGTGACATCGAAGACGGAGACGACCTCCGGAATGCAAAGGAGTTCCCTCTCCACAGTGAGGATATCGTCTGAGAAGATGTGAACGACCCCCATGTAGTCGTAGCCCATGGCGACATAGTCAATTTTGGCACGATAGCCACCGATGACCCCCTTCGCCTCTAATGCCTTGACACGCTGGATGAGGGTTGTCGGATGGACGCCCAACTGTTTGGCCAGCTGACGGTAGGAACCTTGGCTCGAGCGGCACATCATCTCGATGATGCGGCGGTCGAGCTCGTCGAATTCGTTAAGATCTCCCATGTCAGTCCCCTGTGACTAGGGATGGCGAAAGGCATACTTATTACATAAGGTCGCTGTTCAGTAGAACCGTAAAGGAGGCGATGGAAAACGACAGAGGAGGTTTTCAGGCGCGACGGATATCTATCAGTGTTCGAGGCAGAGGTCGTCTCTGTCAAGGGTGACGCGGTCGTCCTCACAAACACGGCGTTCTATCCAGGCGGCGGTGGACAGGTCTGCGACACCGGCACGATCCAAGGCGAGCGCGTGACCGCGGTAGCTTACCAGGACAGGGAAATCATTCACACCGTCCCCGGAAATCATCTGATCGTCGGCCAGACTGTCTGGTGCAGCGTCGACTGGGATCGTCGGCTGGACCTCATGATGGGACATACCGCCGAGCATCTGCTGTTCTGCTCGCTGAAGCGGCAGGACCCAGATTTGACGATCACCAAGATCTACATCGCGCCTGAAGACAAGTATGTCGTCGTCAATCACGACGTGCCTTGGGACAAGATCAGGGATGCACTCCGCTTCGCCAATCAGGCCATCCGGGACAACCTATCGGTCACTAAGTCGGTCATGAGCCGGGACGACCCCGAACTGGCCAAGGTCCGCATCAAGCTTGACCGCATAGCTGAGGACGAGGAAATCACTGTCGTCGCCATCGGCGATATCGACCTATCCGCCTGCAGCGGCATCCATGTGATGGAGACTTCCGAGCTGGGCATGGTTTTCGTCGACCGCAAGGTCTCAGCCGGAAAGGACGGCATCGCCATCCATTTCAAGGTCGGGAATGCAGCAATGGATGCAGCGATGGAGCTGGGAAACATCTGTCTCCAGGTGTTAGACCTCGCCGGCGGTATGCCTGCCGACCTGACCAGGACGGTAGCCAACCTAGAGCACGAGGTGGACGTCGCCCAGGAAGCTAAGAAGGCTGCCGCGAAACTCCAACTGAAGGGGCTGAAGCCAATTAGCGTTAATGGCACAGCCGTTTATAGTGCGCTATTCGTCGATGCCGACCGTAAGACGCTCAGTGATGCCGCCGACGAATACAGATCACAGGGCGGCGTCGCCGTCTTTGTTTCGGCGGCAGATACCGCCGCAGCGCTGATTGCCTCCGGCACACCAAAAGTAGACTGCAGACGGATCCTGCCCGAAGTGTTGAAACAATTCGGCGGAAGGGGCGGCGGCAAGGCTGATTTTGCACAGGGCGGCGCACCAGATCCGGCACAGGCCCAGAATCTGCTGGACGCACTGCTGGACAGCGTGAAGGCCGTGCTCTGAACTCAGCGGATCTTCCAGTTCCGCGCCGCTGTGAGCCACCCGATCAGAGTATCGTCGATGTCTGCTGGCTCGGCCACCACGACATGGTGCATCCACCGACCCGGGTACGATTGAGTGACTTCGGTCATCCGCGGATCGTCGATGCACCGATTCAGTCCGAACGAAACTATGACGTAATGCAACGGACGGCCCGGAATCCGGCGGACGCCGGGTACCCAGACATAAGCAAACGGACGACCTCCTTCCTGCAGAGCGACATCGGTCTTCTGGACCTCGGTCTCAGTGCTGGGGTAGCGGCGGCGCAGACTGACGAGTAGTAAATCGAAGATCCGCTGCTCATAAGTGTCGACCGCAAAGAACTCGTCCGCTGTGGTCATCCCATGTCTATCTGCCTCGCTTCTTATAATGTCGTCGCCGCACTACGACCGGACTTTCAGCACAATGATTCAAACATGATTACCTACAGGTGGCATAAACGATTAAGAAGAAGGATGGCTATGGGGAAAGCATTATGGCAGGCGGAATGAGAGGGATGGACCCCCGTTCGATGCAGCGCGCAATGCGCTCGATGGGCATCAAGCAGTCCGATATGGCGGGCGTGACCGAGGTCATCATCCGCACCAAAGATCATGACATCGTCCTGACCAGCCCCGAAGTCGTTTGCATCGAGATGAAGGGCAGCAAGAGTTACCAAATCAGTGGTAATGAGGAGATCCGCGTCGCTGGCTCGGCCGGTACTGCCGCAGACCCCGCCGATGCTGCTTTCCCCGATGATGATATTCAGCTCGTGATGTCACAGGCCAACTGCGACCGTGACAAAGCTATCACGGCCCTGAAAGAGACCGACGGCCAGCCGGCCGAAGCAATTGTCAAGATCATGTCGGAGTGATCAAATGTGCTTAGCAATTCCTGGAAAAATCGTAAAGATTGACGGCGATCAGGGCGAAATCGACTTCGGCGGCGTCATGAAAACGGCAAATGTCTCCATGGTGGAAGCAAAGGTCGGCGACTGGGCAGTGGTTCACGCCGGTTTCGCCATCGAGATCATGGACGAGGAAGAAGCGCAGGAGACGCTCAAACTGTGGAATGATGTGATTGACAGTGGCGCTCTTGAGACTCACAACCCAAACTGACGAAATCTATTTATATGCGAAACATATACATGGTTTTGGTCTGACGGCCACAGCAGCGGGGTTCACCCGGTCCCATCTCGAACCCGGAAGTTAAGCCCGCTCACGTATCTGTCGTGTACTGTATTGCGCAAGCGTACGGGAAAGCAGACACGCTGTCAACCA
>Ga0183095_10063_pt5 | contig 90042 bp, 70 predicted proteins | sample BioMet4_FD_130346 | JGI IMG/M metagenome (GOLD analysis project Ga0183095, IMG submission 130346) | Microbial communities from bioreactor (seeded with sewage sludge) at LBNL, California, USA - Biofuel metagenome 4 (v2) (version 3) | ecosystem: Engineered > Bioreactor > Anaerobic > Unclassified ...
AGGTCCAGCTGCGGCCCCGGACAATCCCGCGGCGCGAAAGACTCCTCTCGCATCCGCAGGTTCGACATGCGAGATAGCTTGAACAGGCGAAAGTCGTTTCTCATGCGACAGTATCCCTGCCAATACCAATGGCCACCCTTCAGCACGAGCCGATACGGCTCGGCCGTCCGCGTGGTCCTGCTCCCATGGTGATCCACATACTCGAACGAGAGCAGCCTCCCTTCCTGCAGGGCCGTTTTGACGATCTCGAAATATGGCCGTATGTTCTCGTTGCCCATCCACGGGCTCAGATCTATGTGTATCTGGCCTACCTTGAGCTCGATGTCCTTTGCCTTATCAGCGGGAACGAGACTCTTGACCTTTGCAAGAGCGCCTGCCAGCTCGTCACCGCGCATCATATCGGAAAGCCCGGAGAGTCCCATCAGGATCGCGGAGAGGTCGGCAGACGAGAAGACCCTCCTGTCGACCTTGTACTGCCGCATGATCTCGAAGCCACCGCCCACCCCCGGCGTCGACCGGATGGGGATGCCCGCCATGTTGATGGCGTCCATGTCACGGTAGATCGTACGAGGCGAGACCTCGAACATATCCGCCAGCTCCCGCGCGGCTACGCATTCCCTGTCAAGAAGCACCATGATGATGCTGATGAGTCTGTCAACCTTCATCGAACGTCCGCCCTTCAGGATTTCGCATCATATATACGATTATTGCCATAATGCTGTCAACGATAGCTTGGTACAGTACAGAACGTACGAATCAATCCACCGGCAAACGTCTCTTTGGAGGACCCGAAATGACCACCTTGAAAGATCGGCCCAACACGGCCCTGCTCGTCATCGACATGCAGAATGACGTCGTCAGGGGCGCCTACGCGCGGGACGGCGTAATCGAAAACATCAGGGCACTCGTCGACAGGGCCCGTGAGGAGGACGTACCCGTCATCTGGGTCCAGCACTCCAGCGACACCCTATCCGAGGGCAGCGTGGGATGGCAGTACGTCAGCGAGCTGCGGCGACTCGACTCCGAGCCACTCATAGCCAAGAGGTACGGCGATGCCTTCGAGGCCACCGACCTCGAGACCGTGCTTGCCGGCCTTGGCGTCGGCCACCTCGTCGTCGCAGGAGCGGAGACCGATGCCTGCATCCACTCGACGATATGTGGCGCCTTCGTACGCGGCTACGACGTCACCCTGGTGTCCGACGCACACACCGCCCAGGACAAGACGCAGTGGGGAGCCCCACCGGTCCCGCAGGTCATCGACTACATGAATCTCTGCTGGAGCTTCCAGGCGGCACCGGGACGGACGGCGAGCGTCATCAAGACCGGCGAAGTGACCTTCGGCAAATAGATCGACCGTTCCGCAGCCGCCGTCACATCTCGCCGAAGGAGTTCAGGAGGAACGACCGTCACCCTTCTCGCCTTCCCTTGCTGCCATGAGGTCGGAAACGAGACCCCATACGGCAGAGGATATCTTCGCACGAGCGTCCTCGTGCAGCATCTCGCCGTGAAGCTCTTGGGCTGCCTTTTGATATCTCGAATCGCCAGCCACCTCTCGGATCGTCCTGGCGATGACGGCTCCCTTCCACCGCACGGAGGCGATGCGGATGCCAGCGCCTGCCGCGGCGACGTTGTCCAGGTTGATCTGCTGCTCGGGCTGCATCGCGAAACCGACCACCGGGCAGCCCGCCGCAAGCGACGCTTGTATCGTCCCCTGCCCACCGTGGCAGATCGTAAGGTCGGCCATTGCGTTTACCTGCCTTGCCGGCACGAACTCGTCGGTGACGAACGTATTGGGCCTCCCGGCCACGAGAGGCGCAACCCTTTCGAGAGGGCAGATCGCCTTCGGGACGAGCACCACGGCATGGAACTGCTCCGCAGGCAGGGATGCAATCGCGTGGACCGCCTCGAGCAGGAATCCCTCCCTCGCGGAGCTGCCCATCGTGCAGAAGAGGTTGACCTGGTCTGGTCGCTGACGCCTAAAGACGCTGACAATGGCAGGGTCGACGTCGGCACGAGTGCTGGCCGAGAGGTCCAGGGGCCCCGTCAGCACGAACCTGTCCGGCATCGCCAGCCCCCGATAGAAGCACGAAAGGTCGTTGACGAGCGTGAGGTCGGCCGAAAGCATCCCGAACAGATTCTGCATCGAGGCCTGCGTCCATCCACAGTTCTCGGAAGCCTGGATGAGGTTATCCTGCCTCAGAATCGGCGCACGCAGCTTCAGCTCGGCAGGAATCCGTCGCATGGCCCAACGCTGGACGACCTTCGGCAGCCGCACAAGCGGCCCGGCCTGATCAGGGATTTCGCGCAGCAGATTCGTGGCGAACATGCTCGGCTCAAGGGGAAGGGGCAAGAAGCAGACTGCCGGGACAGGCGGGTCGACCATCCTCCTGGCGATACCCGCGCAAGGCCAGAACCCATGCAGAATCAGATCGGGCCTGCACGCCTCAAGGGCATCGATCTCCCCTTGCAGGAGCTTGGTCGCCAGTTCCTTGTCACCTATGAAGTTGGTCGCGGTCGGTTGCAGGTCCTGGAGGTACCCCCCGCCTTCCATGGTGGGAGGGACACTCTGGAGGGAGAAGCCCTCATCGACGGCCCTCTGCCCGAACGCACCACCGTGCGTGAAGAAAATCCCCTCGACGGCGCATCCACTCGGCGCGGTGTCTCTGATCGTCTTCATGATCTCGAGGGCCCGCGTCGCCTCCCCGGCGTCATCGGGACACACCGACGCCGCAATCCTGATCCGTCCGGCAACCATGCGATCCCCTACCTTCCTGCTTTCGCTCCCCCCATCATCTGGCATGTTCTTACAACCTTACTCTCATGCCACCGTCATAGACACACCCGGCCTCGATGGGTTACGTATCGCTGGTCTGTGGGCTATCCGTTGCGAGGCCGGAGGGAACATGAGTCATCACGTCCACGTGGAGGCGCCGTGTTTCTGTCAAAGAACATTCGCTTTATGCTATTAGATTAGTGACATAATAGAACCACTGGGAGGAATGGCCGCACAAAGCATCTAGTCTGGGTATAAACAAAATGTTGTGTTCACGGGTTTCTCTCTGCGTTTGATGTGGGGATGCTGCGGCACGCGACGGTTCTCGTGGTACCACAGCATGGTTTGTGCAGTGGAAAGCGGGCGATACCGGCATGTATAACGTGCTGATTGGTGGCGCGGCAGGACAGGGCATAGAGACCGCGGCGCAGTCCTTGAGAAGATGCCCAAACGCTCCGGTTACAGCGTCTTCACTCAACGAGACTTCATGTCATACGTTAGCTTCAACAAGCTCAACGCGTACGCCTGGCATAGCGGGCACGCCTACGAACTCGACGTCTCCTACGACCCTCATGACCGCGAGCGGGCCTTGACGGCTGCGGCAAAGTGCGAAGACAGGATACCCCCTCGGCATTCTCTACGAGAGCGAGTGTGCACCGTTCGGCGGAGACAACAAGATACTCGCGGAAGGCGCACCACCCCTTGAGAGGAAGATTGACCCGGTATGTCTGGACCAGCTCATGGCGCTATATGTATAGGTTGCGATGAACGGAGGAAAGATAGCAGTCAAGAATTCGATGACCTCGGAGTTTCTGCACTCGGCATACACGGGAGAGAGCCTCGCGCACATGCGCTATCTCATCTGGGGTGACAAGGCAGAGAAGGAGGGGTTCAAGAACGTCGCCCGACTCTTCAGAGCGATTGCGGCTGCGGAGCAGGTCCATGCGACCAACCACTTCCATGCAATCGGCGGCGAGACGGGAGCAGCGTCGGTCGCAGCCAGCGGCATCTTCGGTGACAACTCGACCGCCGATAACCTCAGAGGCGCCATCGAGGGTGAGCTTGGCGAAGTCGAGCAGATGTATCCCGTGTATCTCAACGCCGCCGAGTTCCAGAACGAGCCTGACGCGAAGCGTTCGTTCCACGGCGCCCTCGAGGCCGAGAAGCAGCATGCCGCGCTGTATCAGCAGGCTCTCGAGGCCGTGCGACAGGGCAAAGACGTCGAGCTCGGCACCATCTACATCTGCCCCGTCTGCGGCTACACGGTCGTCGGTGACGCGCTCGAGAGGTGCCCGGTCTGCGGCGTGTCCCGCGAGACGTTTCTCAAGTTCTGAGCCACTCATGGGCGCAAGCTCCCCCGAGCGAGAAGCCAGGTTTCACATGGCGGCTTTCGTCATTGATATGCATGGAAGGTGGAACGGATGGAAAAGCCCCAAATCGTAGCAATCGTTGGTTCTTTGCGGAAGGGTTCCTATAATCTCCAGCTGGCCTCGGCGGCTTCGGAGGCCATAGGGGACAGGGCCACCTTTGAGATACTCGATTACTCCAACGTCCCCCTCATGAACCAAGACATCGAGTTCCCCGCGCCGGAGCCGGTCAAATATGTCCGGGATAAGGTGCTGGCGGCTGACGGTATCTGGTTTTTCACCCCCGAGTACAACCACTTCTTCCCTGGCGTCCTGAAGAACCTGATCGACTGGCTCTCGCGCGCCCCGAGCGAGACAGAGCTCCAGGTTCTCAATGGCAAGCCTGCGGCGATCAGTGGCATATCACCTGGCATGGGAGGCACGGCTTTGGCCCAAGACCATCTCGTGACGCTGTTGAGCTTCCTCAACATGAGACTGATGAACATGCCGCGGCTGACCATCCCCAATGCCCATAACCAGTTAGACCAGTCCGACATCCTCAAGCTGACGACGAGCCGACCATATCTGGAGAGGCAGGCTGATGCGTTTCTCGAGTTCGTCGCTGGGTGAGTCTGCGGCCTTGACCGGAGACCACTAGAGATTTCAGATATACAATAGAGGCAACACGACAAGGAGGCTTTGAAATGATTCAAAAGAGACAAGTGTACAAGTGCAGCGTCTGCGGCAACATTGTAGAGGTGCTTACCGTCGGAGGCGGGACTCTCTTCTGCTGTGGCAAAGAAATGATTCTGCAGGTCGAGAATACGGTTGATGCGGCGAAAGAGAAGCATGTCCCCATCATCGAGGAGATACCAGGCGGAGTGAAGGTCAAGGTCGGCTCCGTCGAGCACCCGATGCTCGAAAATCACTACATCGAGTGGATCGAGATCGAGACGGCCAACAAGGTATACAGAAAGGAGCTCAAGCCGGGCGACAAACCGGAAGCGGAGTTCCTTGTCACGGAGGAGATCGTTCAGGCGAGGGAATATTGCAGCCTACATGGACTTTGGAAGAGCTGATTGCGACCGACGGCAGCAGGCTCACCAGTGCTTTTATGGTTGGTCTCTTGCTGCCGTCTTCCTGAATGATAGGTGACATGAGGAGGTTCTGATTATGCTAGACGATAAAATCGTTGATTTGATCGACAAGCAAATCAACATGGAATGGTACTCTGCCTATCTCTATTTGGACATCCACGACTACTATATCGACCAGGAGCTCAATGGGTTTGGAAACTGGTTCTACATCCAGACTCAAGAAGAGCGCGACCATGCGATGCTGTTCGTGAAGTATCTACAGAACAACAATTACCGGATACGGCTCTTTGACGTCAAGGCACCAGACATGCAGTTTTCAGATTTCAGAGAGCCGGCAGCTGCAGCCTTCAAGCATGAGCAAGAGGTGACCGCATCTATCAACAACATCTATGCGACGGCATATGGGCTGAAAGACTTTAGGACTATGCAGTTTCTCGACTGGTTCATTAAGGAACAGAACGAGGAGGAGAAGAACACCGAGACGATCGTCAAGAAATACGATCTGTTCGGCAGAGAGGCAAAGGGTCTTTATATGCTCGATAACGAGTTGGCGACACGTGTCTACGCCGCTCCGACGCTGGTCATCTGACGAACCGGAAAGCGAGAGAGCCCTTTCGAGCAGATGAATCAGCCCTATCAATCGGGAAGGGTCGAGATTAGGAGGAACAGTTCATGAAAAAGTACACCTGTACCGTCTGCGGATACGTCTATGACGAGGAAACCGGGGATCCCGAACACGATATTGCCCCTGGCACAAAATGGGAGGATGTTCCCGACGATTGGACATGTCCGGTGTGCGGTGCGCCTAAGGATCAATTCCAAGAGGATTAGCATACGTTCATCGTATTTGTAGGACCCCAGAACCTTACGGTCCATGCTTCTGAATCTGGCCCGTTCCTCATTGGATGAAACCAATCGTTGGGGAACGGGCCAGTGTTGTGGAGACTGCTGATGTGAATTGAAGGCTCAGAACACTACTGTAAGAGAACAGGCATCTTGGGAGGGTTGCTCCTATATTGAGCTGCACTGGCTACGGAACGCAAGAGCCATCACAGCCCGAGATGGTTTCCTTTTACGACTACCGTAAGCCCTTGGCCCTGCTGCCTAGGATAAAACAGCACGGTAAGACGCCGACTAGACCTCGGCGACCATCGTGTAGTGCATCGGCTCCATCCCGCCGAGCATACCCTCAGCCCAGAGCTCGCAGAGGGCATACCTGCCATCAACCGACATCCTCACGAAAGTCCGTCGCGTGGCGTCCAACTCCCGTACGGAGATCACGAGCGTGGTGGACGACGTCCAGCCATAGGACGCGAAGGTGGCCGGGACGTCCCATGAGGGGGGCGCGTCCCTCTCGGCACCATGCGTCGCGAACGGGAACAGCTCCCCAACCGGCCTCTGTCCCGCGGGAGCCCTGAGCCAATCCCCACTTCCAGCATCGATCCGGAAGCAATCGCCACCGCGCTCGAACGCAAGGTGGGCTTGCGGCCCAGTGGCCGACTCGTCATCGACGTACAGCTCGAACGCATCGAAGCCACCGGGATTGTCCAGGCAGCGATGTCTGCCCTCAAGGCGCTCCTCGCTTGCGCGGGCATGGGCGGCGCCGTCAACTACTGGAAGTACGTCCAGGGATGAACCCGAGACTCCGCAGACGGGATACCCGCCCCCGAGCACCTCATAGAGCGGGTCCAATAGGACCTTGCTCCCCGTTGTCGAGCTCGAGGCGGCAACCACCAGGGCATCCTCTGGCCTCACGTAGCAGAGCTGGCCAAAGAGTCCCGAGCAGCGAAAGCCCCCTCCCGCGCACATCCAGAACTGGTAGCCATAGCCGTTGCGATCCTCCGTCGCGTCAGCGGGGAGAAACGGCCGCGTCCGTACCTGCGGGCGCGTCGCCTCGGCCACCCATGCCGCAGGGATGACCCTCCTCCCCTCCCACGTGCCACCGTCCAGGAGGCACTGGCCGAATCGTGCGAGGTCGGGCGTTGAGAGGTGGAGGCCGAAGCCGCCGGTGCTATGTCCGCGACGGTCCTCCTCCCACCACCAACGTCTGATTCCCAGCGGCTCGAAGAGCCTTTTCGAGAGGAAGTCGGCAAGCCTCTGGCCGCTCACGCGCTGCACGAGCATGGACAAAAGGTGGGAGCACATCGAGTTATAGCAAAACACAGTTCCCGGCTCGTGCGAGAGCTCCTTGCCCACGACCCCGAGTGCCCAGTCATCGTCACTGCGCACGTAGGGCTCCCCATCCTGTCCCAAGGTCATGGTCAACAAATCCCTCACGGTCACGCCGAGAAATCGCTCGTCCGCGACCGCGGCCTCGTACTCGGGAAACCACGATATCCAGGGCCTGCCGACATCGACCCTTCCCTCGTCCACCAGCATTCCCACCGCAACGGACGTGAAGGACTTCGTCACCGAGTAGAGCGGATGCACGTAGTCGAGGGGAAACGGATGAGTCGCGTGCTCGAACACGACCTCGCCGCCTCGCATCGCCACAATGGAGCGTGTCTCCACTCCTAGCTCGCGGAGCCTCGCCAGATATGCTAGCCCCAGGTCCCTATCAAACGTATCTCTTGGCATCTGCCCGATGACACCTCCAAGGCATCGTATGGCCCAAGCCCCGCAAAAGGCGCCCGCACGGCAGAGTGCGGACGCCTCGGGGAAAGGCGCCTTTTGTCTACGAGATCGTACGGCTATGCGGCCGCAGGCTCATCCCTATAGGTCGCATATGTCCAGACGAAGGATATGACGCTGGAAATCGCAATGCCGATGAGCACCCAGATCACATAGGAGGCGCCGTTGACACCTGTGGGGTCCACGAACCCAGGAAGCGCACAGAAGGCACCGCCCGTGAACTCGTACATCTTGGTGCCCATCGCACCAATGAAGAGGCCACCGGGTACGGAGGCGAGGCAGCTGATCACGAACGGTCTCTTCTTGGGCAGCGTCACGCCATACAGGCAGGGCTCGGTGATGCCGAAGAAGAACCCGGTGATGAACGCAGGCCAGCCGAGCTCCTTGAGCTTCGTGTCCTTGGTCCTGAGCAGCATCGCCAGGACGGCGAACACCTGTGCGAACGAGCACACCATGTACGGGGCCATGATGACGTCGAAGCCGTTGCCTGCGATGTTGATGAGCATCAGGGTGATGACGCTCCAGTGGAAGCCGAAGATGACAAGCACCTGCCAGAAGCCGGTGAGGATCGCGCCGCCGAGGGCACCGCCGATGACGGGAATGCCATAGAGCGAATTGAACATGACACTCAGAAGGTTGGTGACAAACGTCGCGATGGGGCCGATGACCAGGTAGGTCAGCGGAACCATGATGGCGAGGGTGCAGGTGGGAACGAAGAAGAACTTGATGTACTCGGAGAAGTGCTGACGGAAGTACTTCTCGAGCTTTGCGGCAATCCAGACGGCAAGGATGATGGGAATGACGGAGCTGGTATAGCCCGCCGTCGGCATGATGACTGGAATGCCGAAGATCGTCGTGTAGTAGCTCATGGCAAACGGCGTGTTGGCAAGCACCGTGCCAAGCGCGCTACCAGCGGTTATGTTCACCATACTTGGATACGTGAGCGCGATGCCCAGGGTCATGCCGATGAACTCGCTCGAGCCGAACTTTTTGGCGGACGTATAACCCAGGATGATGGGCAGGAAGTAGAAGAAGCCATCGCCCGCAGCATACAGGACCTGGTAGATGCCATCCGTCTTGGCAATCCAGCCCAGGAACACAGCGATGGTCAGGATGCCCTTGATCATGCCCGCCGCGCAGAGTACCGCCAGAATCGGCTGGATGATACCAGAGATGAGGTCGATCAGCGTCGAGGCAACGCTGCCTTTCTTGGCAGGAGTGCCGTTCTCGTTGACCTCACCTAGCCCCGTGACGCCAGTCTCCTTCACCACCTCGTCGTAGACGTCCTCAATTACGTTGATTCCTACGATGACCTGATACTGGCCGTTTGCGTTCACGACCTCGATTACGCCACGCAGGGCCTCGATGGCCTTGGTGTCCGCCTTGGTTTCATCTCCCAACTTGAGGCGCAAGCGTGTCATGCAATGGGACACGCTCAGGATGTTCGAACTACCACCAACGAGCCCCACCACTTGCTTTGCCAACTCCTTGTTGGCCAGCTCCTTGCTTTCGCTCATGACTTCGCTTTCTCTCGATGCATCCTGCCATCAGCCGGGATGCAAACCTTCGTGTATTCTCATGCATCGCCCGAGCACGCCATACCACTAGCGGAGCTGCGGCCAGAACTCCTTGTTTGCCTCGACGAGATCATCGAGCACCCGCTTTGCCACGGAAGCCGAGGGCACCGTCTTGGACAGCGTCATGGCCTGCCAGAGCTCCTGGTAGGAGTGGTCGATCCAGGCAGAAACCGCGAGCTTCTCGACGGAGACCTGCTGCTCCATCATGCCCTTCTGGAACTGTGGGACAGCACCCTGACAGACTCTCTCATAGCCGGTGCTGCCCACAACGCAGGGGACCTCGACCATCGCGGTACGGTCGAAGTTCTCGACAGCACCTTCGTTGGGGACGATCAGCATGAACCGCTCGCGCGTGTTCTCCGCGAGAGCACGGGCCAGATCGACGATATACTCGGAGTGCGCATCCGCTTTGAGCCCGAACCCCTCTGCGGTACCCTTCTCGACAATCTGCCGGGCGGTGCCGAAGACGCTCCTCTCCCTGCCCTCGCGTACTTCGTCCGTTCTGGTATGCATGGGGTCTGTATGTCTCACCACGTCGTCGGGATAGAGGTAGTACTTGAGATAGGTATTAGGAATCGTGTCGGGGTCAAGCGTCCAGACATCCTTGGCCTTCTTGAACGTCTGCAGCCAGGAATCATCCACGAACGCCATGTCACTGCCCTCACCTGCAAAGCCGTTCTGGGCCATGTGTGTCCTGATGGTGGGCATGAGGTCGCGACCCTGCGCATCCTCGATCTTCCACCACCAACCGAAATGGTTAAGGCCGTAGTAGCCCACCACGAGATCGTGGTGGTCGTGGAGTCCGCACATCGTGGCCATGACGTCCATGAGCGCAATGGGCATATCACAGATGTTGATAATCCTGGAGTGGGGCCGCAGACGCCGCGTCGCCTCGGCCACGATGGCAGCCGGATTGGAGTAGTTGAGCATCCACGCGTCGGGCGAGTACTTCTCCATGTAGTCCAGGATCTCAAGGACGCCCCCGATGGAACGCAAACCGTAGGCGATACCACCGGGACCGCAGGTCTCCTGACCGAGGACGCCGTACTTAAGGGGAATCTTCTCGTCCTTGTCACGCATCGCGTACTTTCCCACGCGAATCTGTGCCAGGACGAAGTCAACGCCGGTGAAGGCGACCTCGGGATCCGTCGTGTAGCCGAACGTCACATCAGGTGCGTTCTCACGCACGTAGATGGCGCACGCTGCGGCGATAGTCTCTTGGCGCTTTGCGTCGTTGTCGTACAGCATGATCCTGCCGACGGGAAACCTCTCCCTCTCCTGCAGGAGCATAAGTACGACACCTGGGGTGTACGTGCTGCCCCCACCCGCAATCGTCACCGCATAGCTCTGTTTTGCCATAAGTGGCATACCTTCCCTCGTCTGTCGTTCGAGCGTACTTCGTCGCCGGCGAGCCTGTCAGATGCCTTTTACATGTCTAGACATGTGGCTCGACTGCAAATATAGACAATTTGTCTAGACAGGTTAGACACACTTGGTGAGTGGTATGTAATGAACGGCAAGCGGGTTATGGGGAGTTAACGTATACTTATTGACGCAGGTGACGGTGCGAGCTGGCCGTACCAAGGCGCACAGGAACACACAGGCTGAGAGGCAGCATCGTGGGCAAGGTTCTCTATGACGTCATTTACAAGAACCTCCGTCACGAGGTAAAGGCCGGCACCATCCCCATGGGCAGCTTTCTCCCCTCCGAGCTTGAACTCACGCAACGCTATGGCTGCTCGCGCATGACCGTAAGGAAGGCCATCTCGCTTCTCGCAAACGAAGGCTTGGTCCAGTCCATCAGGGGAAGAGGCGTACGCGTCATCTGGAGTGCCCGGGGAAGCGTCAAGAAGGAAAACGCCTTCTCCGTGGAAGGTCTCCCCTCGTTCACCGAGTCGGCTCGAACGATTGGCGCCACCTCTTCCGCTAGCGTGTTCCTGCTCGATCACGTCGAGTGCACCCCCGACATCGCCGATACGACCGGTTTCCCTGAGGGTGCCGACCTCACTCGTGTGAACCTGGTACGCAGCCTTGACGGCGAGCGGATGGCCATCGACCGACACCACTTCCTGACCTCGGAGGTCCCGGGTATCAACCAGGAGATTGCCACGTCATCGCTCTTCCACTACATCGAGGCGAACCTGGGAATAGCCATCATGGTGAGCGAGCGAGAGATCACCGTCGAGGAACCCAACGAAAAGGACCGCGAGCTGCTAGGTCTCGATGGGCCCATCTACCTCGCGGTCACACGCAGCCGTACCTACGACTCAAACGGCATCGAGTTCGAGTATGTCGAAAGCAAGTACCTGCCCCAGTACTTCCACTTCTTTGACACGGCAACGAGAAACCCACTGCCCTGACGATAGCGCCGGCGAGTCTCTCGTATGTCAGTGCAGGCCGAAGGCTCTCTCGAATGCACAGTTGAGATCCCCTATCAGATCGGAAGGGTCCTCGAGACCATCGAGAGGCCAGTGAGCGCGATAACACCGCTCGCTAGGCAGAATATGGCCGCAACGGTGTCCCTGTGGCTGGAGAGACCCTCCGTCGTCGAACTCGATAGGCCTCTGACCAGATACGGAGCCACACGTGGGTTGCTGCTGTCGAGCGGCTTCGCTTCTATAGAATTGCAGCAGGCATCTATGATGGGGGGCAGTACATGAATGATGAGGGTACTGACATTCTCGGCGGCATGGATGAGAAGACCGCGTATCTCACGCCCATCTTCGGGTCTGCGGCTACGGACGCGCCGATGCCGTCCCAAAGGCTGAACAACGACCCCATAGACCCGGGGGTCGCATACGAGATGATACGGGAATATCTGTCCATCGAGGGCAATGCCACCCAGAATTCCGCGACGTTCTGCCAGACGTACATGGAACCTATGGCTACGAAGCTCATGGCCGAGAACCTGGCGAAGAACGCCATAGACAAAGACGAGTACCCCATGACGGCCGATCTCGAAAACCGATGCGTGTCGATCCTGCAGGATCTGTGGCATGCGAATCCCGACGAAGAGCCCATGGGGACGTCCACTGTCGGGTCTTCCGAGGCATGCATGCTGGGAGGTCTTTCGATGCTGTTCCGCTGGAAGGCCCTGGCCGATGCGGCGGGTGTCGACCGCTTTTCGGCAAGACGACCCAACCTTGTCATATCTTCCGGATACCAGGTGTGCTGGGAAAAGTTCTGCCGCTATTGGGACATCGAAATGCGTTTGGTACCTCTTGATGCCACGCACCTGTCGCTCAATATGGAAACCGTCATGGGGTTCGTCGACGAATACACGATAGGTATCGTCGCTATTCTGGGAATCACCTATACGGGCAAGTTCGACGATGTCGCGAAGCTCGATGAACTGGTGGGAGACTACAACGAGGCCCACGCGGATATGCCTGTGCGCATCCATGTCGATGGTGCCTCGGGTGCGATGGTCGCGCCTTTCATCGAACCCGATCTCGCGTGGGATTTCCGGTGCCGGAACGTCTGGTCCATTAACACCTCGGGGCATAAGTACGGGCTTGTCTATCCCGGTGTGGGCTGGGTTGTCTGGCGCAGCAAAGAAGCGCTTCCCGAAGACCTTATCTTTCGGGTGTCGTACTTGGGCGGGGAAGAAGCCACCATGTCCATCAACTTCTCCCGATCAGCCTCGCAGATAGTCGGTCAATACTACGTGTTCATGCGCAACGGGTTCATGGGTTTTCGGGAAATACACCAACGCACACTCGATGTCGCCCGCTATATGGCGCGCGAAATCGAGAAGATGGGGCTGTTCAGAATCTACGAGGATGCAAGACAGATACCCATAGTGTGCTGGGCTCTTGAAGAGGATGCCGATGTGCAGTGGTCGCTCTACGATCTTGCCGATCGCCTGCGCATGAGCGGATGGCTCGTTCCCGCGTATCCTCTGCCCGAAAACCTGGAGCACATTGACGTGCAACGCCTTGTCGTGCGACAGGATTTCTCCATGCCGCTCGCCCTCAGGCTCATCGATGATATGAAAAAAGAGATAGCCAACCTGAATGGCAGCCGTATCGTTGCAGGTGCGTCGGGACGAAATGCCGCAGTGGGCTTCGATCATGGCGGGCGCAGCATACGGGCCTAGCACAGGGGTGGGACACAGGTCGTACCGAAGGAGCTGCGCCGGAAATCAGAAACGGGGCTTGTCAGCGTTAAACACGTTGGCGTCAAAGATGCCATCCTGTTCTGCTCATCGCCTTGGTGTCGCAGCCAGGTGACGTAAGCGCCACGTTCGCAGGGAGAAGCGCGTCGTCCTCACTCCAGGCAACGCCGCGCGCGAGTTGGAGCCACTGCTCGCGGGTCGTGCGCGGGCGATGCTCCACGCCGTCGAAGAATGAGAGCAGTTGGTCGAGGCTCACCGGCATGTACCCATTAGCGTCTTCGCCCACGTCGTAGCGCAGCACGCGCTCGGCACGGTTCCACTCGTTGTACTCGGCCGGCGCGTGGATGTGGCCGTGCAGATGAATCGAGCCATGCCCGAGCGACTGCCAGTCCACCATGGGATAGTGGCAGAGCACGAGCTTACGTCCGCCGACCTTGAGCACCTTGATGGGCGGCTCGACCATGAACGTGCCCGCCACGGCGGGTTGCGTCCAGTCCTTGTCGTGGTTGCCAGGGACGAGATGGATGCGGCGGCAACGAATCTGACGGCGCAGTGCCGCCGCGTCATCGGCAGTCATCTTGAAGGAGAAGTCACCCAGATGGTACAGCTCGTCATCGGGCGCTACGACGGCGTTTATGTTGGCGATGAGCGCGTGGTTCATGGCAGCGACGTCATCGCCCCACCACTCGTGACGATTGGTGAATCCGAGAACGTTAGCGTGGCCGAAGTGAGTGTCTGAGGTGAACCAGATCATGGCGGACTCCTTAGCAGCAGCCCGCGCGGGGCCGCCTCAGTGGGGGATTACGAGAAGGAAGACAGGACCTTGTCGCAAGGAGGGGACGAAGACGGAGGGAGAACCCAGCGGTTTCCTCGTGGCCGTGCATATGGATATGCGCTGCAGCATGTCTTCCCTCCCTCGGCAAGGGCCTGGTTGCACCCAGGCACGTTCAGTAGGCGTCATGATAGCCCAACGCAAGGACGGGTGCCATATGAGGCGCTGGAAAGCGTCGCTCCTGTTCATATGGGCATGGTCGTAGACGAATCCCCTGATGTCGGTGGTGCGAGGAAGGTCGATACGGACAAGGTCCGCCCTATCCCGAGGAGTGCGGGAGTTAGGGCGCGCCAGCCTACCGAGGCGGTTTCCTATGTCTGGCTGCGACGGAGTGGGGTACGCCATGCACGTCTTGGAAAGCGTAATCTAAAGTGGATACCAAGTTAAAAGTGAGAGTGGAGTAGGACGAAATAGCAGGCGCTTAGAATCGAGCGAATGTGGAGGGGCATCCTAGATCGGACAGTTTTCTAAGGGTTTCGCATGAGCGATGCACTCATGATCGACCGGACTTCCGTGTCCAAGTGAGGAGTGCATCCTTCTCGCATTGTAGTAGAGCTCTATGTACTTGAGTATCTTCCGCCTCGCCCTCAATCTGCTCTCGAACTTTGTTGTGACAGGCATTTCCCGCTTGAGGGTCATGTAGAACGACTCCATGACCGCGTTATCGTATGGGTTTCTCTTGTATGAAAAGGATTGAGCGAAGCTGCGTCCAGTTAGCTCCAAGGCGAATCGACCCAAGGTGTACTGAGAACTGCGAGCGTTACCGCTGACTGGGATGGATATCCGTTTGCGAGAAGTACAGCATCGTGCATTCTATGTCGAGAGCGGAGACGCTCCCCGGACAATTCCAAAGCAGAAGGCTTCTTCGGCAGATCGAAGGTCAAGTTCTTTTACAGACGGGAGTGGAGCGAGGTTACAATAGAAGTGTTATTGGGATGCTCGACGTCTACCCCAGACAGTATCGAGACAAGAGGCACAAGAGCGATCTGGGCTACGTTAGTCCGATGCAGTACCGGCGAAATCTAGGACTAGCAGCATGGCGTTCTGGTCTAGGATTTTCACCGCAGTCCAGTTTTAGGCCAGAAATAGGGCGGCTTCACGGTATGAGCCAGTTTGAGCATCGATATGATGAACGCATCTGTGACTTAGCCTTTTCGGATCTTTCTGACAGGGAAGAGGGCGGCGCTCAATCAAGTCCCGACATCATTCTCGATACGCTTTCTATGACGCTTTCTGCTATTGAGAATGGAATCAATCTCGTTGTTTCAACACCGTCAAGAGAGAGCTTCGGACGGGTTCTTGCTGCGTTACTCGCCATCGACTACCAACTTAAAGAAGACGAGACGAAGCGCTTCGCCAATGCCGGCACCTCAGATTCTGAATTCACTTCTGGCGACAAACTTAAAATGGGAAATGCGATTGTTGAGTATGTTGGCGCGAGCGATTCTACTGGTGGTGCCATCGTTCTCTACAATCCGAAATCTCCCGTGAAGCATGATTTGACCCTCGAACAGTCTCTACTTTTGCAAAAAACAGACTCAAATCGTAGGCTCTCACCCTCGAAAAAGTTTCGCGAGGAGCTCAAAACAATCAAGGCGAGCATCGACTCCATGCACACCGGTGCAAAGGTTGTGAACGAGCTCAAGCGAAAGAAGACTCACTCGGATATCACAATTATCTATGTCGGAGCACTCAATAAATCTGTCCTGTTCTGCGCACAGACAGCTGTTGCCGGCTTCCCTCTTTCCGACTTGCTCCTTTGCTCACGGATTAAGTGGGATAACGGCGCCGAATTACCCCATTACAGCCCAATCGGTAATGGCCAGTACTCGGGAATTCCATCCCTAGCCGTTGCATACGATTTAAAAGACGTCATGGCCCTCGGCTCCAACGAGCTTGAGGCTCTGAAGGCCATTGTGGTAGATGCCGATAACCTCGGGACCTTCATCGAGAACAATATCGAGGAAGTGAGGTCTTTACGCGATAAGCACATCCCAATGCTCGTCATCGTCTCCAATGCGAATTCAAGAGCCGCTCTACCACTGCGCAGAGAGGGCTTTGTCGAATGGAGATGGGACGGCCGGACGCTCAACAAACAAGAAATGGGCGACAATCTGCTTGAATCGAGCCAACGGCATGGTTTCTTTTACAATCTCACTACCAGATGTGACTACTGCTCTCGTTTCAAGATTCAGCTGGTGACTTGCAAGGATGAAGTCATCAGCTCGCTCTACGATTGTATGGCCAGTCTTGACGAGAGGCTGGGGAGCGACTGCGGTGATGAGGCAGTCGAGGGTGTTCGGCGTGAACTATGGATGACGCTGCTTTGCGCTATCCGCTCAATCGTCCCCTATAGCAAACTCTCTCATCTTCCCAAACGCGATGATGACGAATCGTGGGAGGATACAATCAATCGTCGAAAGGGGTACCTATCTTCCGATGTCAGGGACCTCTTCTTGCATGCAATTGCAATTACTGACCATTTGCTGCACGAGGGCACTTGTCCGAAGGAACGCTTACTTCGGGAACGTCTTTTTGCATTTACGCCCGGCGATTGCCTAACTGTTGTTACAAGATCATCTAGCGAGGCCATCGACGCTGCCGAATACTGGAAAAGCCAAATCAATTCCGATGTCTGGCCCGGAATCAGCTTCATGCCCTTTGCCAGCTTCAAAGCTCAAAAAAGGCCAGTCAACGAGCGTGTTGTTGTTTCCGGCTGGTTCGGTAAGAGTCGCATGACGAACATAGTCTATGGATACAATGCTTCCATTGTTGAACTCTTGCTTATCCAAGGGTGCGAGACCGCTTGGTATGTCGACCAAACCAATGCGTGGAAACGGGACCTGATTAACCGCGATGATGCAAGCGAGATTGCAACGATACTAGGTGTTTGCTATAAGCGCCAGCTCGGTTCTCTGCCATCACCGCTGCCTGTCAAGCATGAACGAACGCCAATCGAGGAAAACGAAGAGAAGTGGAAGCTTCGAACCTATAGCCAGCATGAGGCCAAAGGGACTGAACGAAGTCAATTCGTAGATGCAGTACCGGTCCGTTATGCCGAGAATTTCATCGCCTTCTATCGCGATAGGAGTGCATTGATTGATGTGACCCCCATCATCGAGACTGGCGATATGGCCGTTAGACATCGAGTTGGTGACGCCGACGGACTCAGGGAAGGCTCCTTTGTGCTGCTCAGGGAAACGGATAAGGACGTTATTGAACAGCTTGCCGACCAGCTGTATTTGAAGGACGACGCTGATCACATGCGAAGCATTGCTCAAACTTGGCGCAAAGCTCTGGAAGAGCTGTACATACGTCATGGTTGCATCGAACGTAATGTATACGATGACCTTAAGTTGCATGGTATGGACAAAGGGTATCAGGCTTTCAAAACGCTTAGGGATGATCCGGATAAAATCGCTCCCGGTAGAAACAAGGATGAGATTGAAAAAACCGTAAAAGCTATTTCTCGGGCGCTCCATAATCCGTCACTTGAATCTCAGTCTTCCAAAATAACGGACTCCGCCCTGGCCGTGCAGAACGCGCACAGAAGTGCCGGGAGGGAACTGAGCAGGATGCTGGGAGATGCTTTTGCCCACTATTTGGCAAACAGAAACATATCAAAACCAGAGGATATTTGGGAACCGGTTGTTTTTGACCTTGATGAGCTTGGGGGCATCAAGCTCTATCGTATCGTCGAGATTGATCGAGACCATCGCATACCTGTTGCTCGCTGGAAAATCGGAAAGCTATTTGAGGAGTAGCCATGGCGAGAATGCTGCCGAGTAGAATATCCCCAGAAGTGTCCAGCTCTGCTGAGCGCCGCGTATACGAGTGGCTTGAAAACGACCCCGCAACCGATGACTGGATTGTGCTTCATTCCCTCGGCCTAGCACGCCATGAGAAGTTGCTATTTGGCGAAGTAGATTTCGTTGTTCTGGCACCTTACTACGGCGTGTTCTGCCTTGAGGTCAAAGGTGGCGGAGTTTCCAGATCGAATGGATTCTGGGAATTCACCAACAAGTATGGCGAGACCAATCGGAAAGTCAGGGGACCCTTCGATCAGGCTCGCGATGGCATGTTCTCACTCATGAAGGAAGTCAAGGCGAGGTTTCGACACGAGACTGGCTACACCTCGCTTCTCTACGGTTATGGGGTAGTTTTCCCGGATATAGACTTCGACATCGAAGGGCCTGATTATGACAGGAGGCAAATCTGGGGCCGCACCTCTTCTCGTGAGATGCCCATAAGTTCCTTTATTGCTAATCTTTCTGCTTGTACTCAGCAAAATCAGCTTCGAATTTACGGGAGCGACAAGGAGCGGTCCTTGCCGAGCCCGAACCAAGTTCACAGCATTGCCAATGTTCTGCGTGGGGATTTTGACAGACCGATGCTTTTGTCTGTGACCGTAGAGGAGACCGAAAGAAGATTAGCCTGCTTGACCCAAGAGCAATTTCGGTGCCTCGATATGTTTGAGGACAACAAGCGCGTTCTTGTAACCGGCTCGGCGGGAACCGGTAAGACTGTACTTGCCATTGAGCAAGCCAGACGATACTTTGCGCAAGGGGGAAGAATCGGGTATTTCTGCTTCAACTCGACCCTTGCATCTTGGACAAAGGAGCAGCTGCGCTCGCAAATGACCGACGGAAGCTACATTGGGACCTTTCATGCCTTCATGACTTCTAAGGGCAAACGCGGAGGAGGCGACTACAACAATGCTTACTTCACAAAGGACTTGCCCCTTGCTCTTGTGGACGGAGATCGGTTGCGAGGTGTTTCTTTCGACCGAATAATTGTCGATGAAGCGCAAGACCTCATCACGGCGGAGTATCTGGCTGTTCTCGATTGCGTATTAAAGGCCGGCCTTGGCAGGGGAAAATGGTGCTTCTTTGGCGACTTTGCTAGGCAGGCCATTTACCTGCGTGGGTCGAGCAAAGACCAGATTCTTGCTTTGCTTGATGCCTACTCGACGTACGCAAAGGCAAGCTTGACCTTCAATTGTCGGAATACGAAGAGCATTGGAATGCAAACAAAGCTGATCACCGGTCTTGTGGGACGTTTTCCGACTGATGCGGCCTCCGGTGAACCAGTCACCTTCAGCCTTTGGCATGACGAGGAAGAGGAGGGGCGCCTGCTGGCAGAGCTGTTAACAAACCTCATAAAGCAGGGAGTCCATCAGGAAGACGTCGTCATACTGACCCCTTTGTCTCCCGAGAACTCCATAGCGAGTCGAATCAGCCCACCGATTCCCATTAAGCGCTCTCTAGACATGGACGGTATCCTGCTTACCTCGATTGCCTCCTTTAAGGGGCTTGAAAGCAAGGTTGTCGTAATTGCGGACTGTACTTCATATGCAGATTTCAGCCTCTACTATGTTGGTATTTCGCGCGCCAAGGCCAAGCTGTGCATTTTGGAAAGTGCGGCGGCAAACAGCCAGCGCATCTCACTTATGGAGGAGCATATAAATGAGTAGCGACTACAGAAGGGCGATTCTTGACTTGGTTCGCAGTGAGTTCATAGGACCATGCCCTGACGAGAACCCCACCGAAGACGGCGAAGAGATAATCGAGTACGATTCGCCGCTGAGCCGGTACTCCGTAGGCATTCTCTACCCACAACAGTTGGTTGTTTCGGAGACTACGGGAAGCCCAGATGCAACTGACAATGCAGATGCGTTCAAAGAAGACAATGCTACCGATGAAGTAGACCAAGGGAGTACCCTTGGCGCTCTGGATGCAAGCGGGGGCACAGCTGATGAAGAGCCGGAGGACGATCCAATCAACCTAGCCAACGCATATCACCAGTCCGCGGCAAGTCTAACGATCAAGATGACTCCCAGCAGCCAGACAATCCAGGCTAGGGTTAGCTTCGGCCGTTATACCGCCATCGAAGTGACGAGGGACAAGAAGAAGCTTCAGGCATATCGGCGAAACCAAGAGTGCGTTTCCGCAGACATCGCAATGGGTGACCTTCCGACCAAAGCGGACAGGGCAACCACGAGGAATCTCTTTTCGCGCGGTTCGTCGTGTCTCAGTCTGGTAATCACCAACCGCGAGACTGCCGATAACCGAACGGATGGAATGTACACTTTCAGTATCGTTAACGGGAACGTATCCCAGCTGGGTGGAGAAGAATGCTCTTCTTGCTGTTTTCAAGTCGAGCTGTCCGTGACCAGCGACTTGCCTCTCCTTCCATTGCAAGACAGCCTAAGAAGCCATGCCGATGACGAGGATTATCTAAATAATCAGCTGCTCTATCGCAATGTTAAGGCTTATGGCATTGGTCATGGATGCGCTGCGGTATGGGATCAATACTCGACTGAAGTACATACTGTTCGTACTGGCTTTATGCCTAGCTACGAGGTTCGTCCGATTGTCCCTGCTAAGGGTCTTGATTTTGACATGTTGGATATGAGCGATTTGAAGAAGCAGTCCCAAACGCTCGAGGTGCTTACTCGGCTATGCAATGACTACGAGGCGTGGATTTCGGAAATCGAGCGAAGAGTCATCGACCTTGACCCTCGACTGCGGGGAGCCGCAAGGAAGAATATCGACAGATGCAGAGACTGTCTCAACAGAATGAGGGGCGGCATTACTCTTCTCCAAGAGGACGATGTAACTTTCGCTGCGTTCTGCCTCATGAACGAAGCCATGCTTTCCCAGCAACTCCACTACCGGATGCCACTTGCCAAATGGGAAGGCGGTCGGGATGGGAGCTTTAATGGGCTGGCCCCCGATGTCAATGCGCAAGATAGAAGCAGCTGGCCCTCTAGCGGCGTTTTCGGCAAATGGAGGACCTTCCAAATAGCTTTTATCCTTATGAGCCTTAGGTCCATGCGTGACGAGGGCTCTACTGAGAGGGATCTCGTCGACCTTATCTGGTTTCCGACTGGCGGAGGCAAAACTGAAGCCTACCTCGGGCTCACGGCTTTCACGCTGTTTTCTAGAAGGCTACTCAATAGGGACGATGACGGCGTAACCGTGCTTATGCGCTATACGCTTCGGCTGCTTACCACCCAGCAGTTTGAGCGAGCGTCATCTCTTATTTGCGCATGCGAGGAGATACGAGAGCGAATGCCCGAGCGTTTAGGCGGAGGGAGGTTCTCCATCGGGCTTTGGGTCGGGCAGAGCACTTCCCCCAACACTCAAGAAGCTGCCCGAAAGAGCCTCAAAGACTTGGCCTCAAGTAAGTCGAAGGAGAATCCATTTGTCCTCCTCAAATGCCCTTGGTGCGGTGCAGAGATGGGCGTTACCGAGGGCGGCAAGCGCCCCGCGACCATTAAAGGTTATCAAGTAAAACGCTTTGGTCGGAACAAAGATTTGTTCCGCTATGCATGCTCTAATCCATCCTGCCATTTCAGTGAAGAGAAGGGGGCTTCCCTTCCTATCTACTCAATCGACGAAGACATTTATCGATACAGGCCCTCGCTTGTCATCGGTACCGTTGACAAGTTTGCCGCGATAACAACAACGTCAGAAACTAGAAACCTGTTCGGTCGTGGAGAATGCACGTGCTCCCCACCTGATTTGATCATCCAAGATGAGCTTCATCTCATCTCTGGGTCCCTTGGATCCATGGTTGGATTCTATGAAACCGCAGTGGATGTCCTTTGCACGGACGGTAGTGGGCATCACGCTAAAATTATCGGATCAACGGCTACCATAAGTCACGCAAAAGAACAATGCGCTGCCCTTTACGGCCGTACTGAGAGCTCCATCAGCCAATTCCCGCCTTCGGGCATCGATGCCGGCGACTCGTTTTTTGCTGTCGAGCAGAATGACCCAAGCAAGCCCGGAAGGCTTTACGTCGGAATATGCTCGCCGGGCTGCTCTATGGCGATGAGCATCATTAACCTTTATGCGACTTTGCTGCTGGCTCCAGATGTTGCTGCCGAAGACGTCGCGGAGTCGACCCTCGACGGCTATCAAACGAACCTCGGCTATTTCAACAGCCTTAGGGAGCTTGGCCAGGCGGCAACTTGGATCTCCGGCAACATTTTTGAGAATTTTCGGGCTATGCGGAATCGTCGATGGCACAAGAATCAGAAGTTCCAATGTAGAAGATCAAGCTGGATTAACCATTGCGAGCTGACAAGCCGTATCGCCAGTGCTGAGATACCCGCCTCTCTCAAGAAGCTTGAAGTTGGTCTCGGAGAAAAGACGCACCCTGTGGATGTTTGCCTAGCAACGAATATGGTATCTGTTGGCGTCGATATCCCCCGCTTGGCCTTGATGACCATTGACGGTCAGCCGAAGACAACCTCTGAATATATCCAGGCTTCCAGTCGCGTTGGGCGTGGAGATAATCCGGGGCTTGTCTTCACGGTGTATAGCCCCACAAAGGCTCGCGACAAATCGCACTACGAGGATTTTCAGCGTTACCATTCACGCTTGTATTGCAATGTTGAGCCCACGAGCATCACCCCGTTCTCTGCCCCTTTGAGGGATCGAGCGTTGAAAGCGCTTGTCGTTGCGCTCGTTCGGCAACTCTGCCCCTTCGAAGAAAGGGATAATCCGCGGGGGCCGTCCAAGATGCTCTTTAAGGAAGTCGAGGACATCATCCTAGCTAGGGCTTCTTCTGTGGATCAGTACGAATGCGAATCCACCCGCGAGCAAGTGGAAGCGCTATTGAGCAACTGGGAAGAGAGGATGCCTCAGCGGTACATGAGCAAGAAATCCGAGCAGATAACGCCGCTTATCATGCGTATCGATTCTGAGGTGAATCCCGCATGGAAAAGGGAGAGCATTTGGGAAGTGCCTTCCTCCATGCGAAACGTTGACGCAGGATGCATGGTAAGGGCAATTTACGAATACGATGGCAGTGATGAGGATGACGCATAACGTATTCGAGCAGTCCATAAGGAAGAGCCAAGTGATCTCCCCTTGGGGAATCGGCGCTATCGTTCCCTTCCCGAGAAACCGGTCAATGATGATTGCCGGACTTGACATGTGGGATTATGGCGACGATGAGAAACCATATCTCATCGATGACGAACGTCTTGCAAGGTATATAGGCGTAAGGCAGCTGCGCGAGCCACCCGTCGAAACCAGGGAGGGAGTCCGTACTGGCCTCAGCCTTCCAGCAATCCTTTTCCCGCTTTGGCACTATTGCCCTATTTGCGGCAAGATGAAGCTCCTCAAGACCGGCTCAGACGATCAGTTTTGCAAGGGACCTGACTCCAAGCCACATGCGGAAGAGAGAATGATTCCCGAGCGTTTTGTGGCCATATGTCCTCATGGACATATCCAAGATTTCCCGATTATGGAATGGGTGCACAACGGCTCCGACCCGGATGACATGGTGCATCACGAGATCACAAGAAGCACAGGTGGGTCGAGCACAACGCTTGCGGCTGTCAAATATAGATGCAGTTGTGGCGCCAAAAGGAGCATGATCGGAGCAACGCGCGATGGCGCGCTTGCTGATATCGGGGTCTACTGCCAAGGCAATCGGCCATGGCTAGGTAAAAGCCACGAGGAATGCGATCAGCAGCTTAAGGTTGTCCAGGCGGGAGGCAGCAATGTCTGGTTTCCGATCACTAGGAGTTCGATTTGGATTCCTCCAACAGGCGGAAATGCTGAGCTCCAGCGTGGCATAGAGAAACAAAGGGAGGTTCTTGAGTCTGCGGTTGGTCCCGATGGGCAGCTGGAGCCAGCAGTCGCTAAAGTCATAGCAGGGATGCTCCATACTGATGTAATGACCTTGGAAAAGGAGTGGGAGCTATTTAAGGCAAGGATTGATGGAGTTAGAGGCGATGATTCCATGACGGAGGAGGATTATCGCAGTGATGAGTACCGAGCGCTTCTTTCAGGGCAGGGTAGTGATAGAAGCTCCTTCTCGTGCCGAAGAATACCCATTGATAGCTACGGTCAAGACCTTAGTCACTATTTCTCTGGGATCACCCTCGTCAGGAAGTTGCAGGAGACGAGGGCTTTTGTAGGGTTCTCGAGAGTCGAGCCCAATGTCTCCGCAAGTTGCCAAGAAACGCTAAGGCAGCTATCGACGGCTGGTCTCTCTTGGGCACCGGCGATTAGGGTGTTCGGAGAAGGCATCTTCTTCCAGTTCGACGCGAAACGTGTTCAGGAGTGGAGTGAGCGACAGGCTGTCAAAGAACGTGCTTCCAAGCTGACACGAGCATACAACAAGGCAGCCCAACGGTGGGGGCGCCCCGTAATCGAGATTCGCCCAGAATACGTGCTTATCCACACGTTGTCTCACCTGCTGATTAACAGGCTTAGCTACGACTGCGGATATGGAAGTTCTTCCATTAGAGAGCGTATCTACTGCGACTTATCATCCACCGCAGAAGCTCCCCACGAAATGCTTGGTCTGCTCCTCTATACCGCATCCGGAGATTCCGAGGGCTCATTAGGTGGCCTTGTCCGAATGGGAGAGCCCGGACATCTCGAAGGTGTGGTATGGCGTGCTCTCGAAGATGCGATATGGTGTTCCTCTGACCCAGTATGCTCGCAAAGCGAAGGGCAGGGGCCAGACTCATGTAACCTCGCCGCATGCCACAACTGCGCCCTGCTCCCCGAAACCTGTTGTGAGAACGGAAACCGCCTGCTTGACCGTCTGATGGTCGTTGGAGGCGCTGGCGTTGATTCTGGATACTTTTATGTTGAGTAATTGATTCGGGAGGGAACTAAAACTCCCGCCCCTCTTCTAAGCCATCAAAGAAACTCCTTGCGTTTATGCCAAGGTACCTCGCGACTACTTTTGCAATTTGTTGGGCCAATAAGGGTGGCACAGCATTCCCCACTTGCGTGTATTGGGATGTTCTGTTTCCCTCAAAAAGATAGTCGTCAGGGAAGGTTTGGAGTCTTGCCGCTTCCCGAACGGTAAGGCTTCGGCACTGTTCTGGATCAGGATGGATGTAGTAATGGCCATCCTTAGCGATGTGGGATGTAATCGTAGTAGAAGGCCGGTTGTAAAGCTGCACTCTGAATCGATCAGAGAACTCAACTTCTCTGTTTTCCTTAGCCGCCTGAGCGTTTTTATGCGCCGGTATTAGATAGCTTGGAAAATCGTAGAGCTGAGCCGATACGCCCGTTGCTTCAGCGTAGGCCGAACAAAAGAGATATCTGTCGAGATCTCGAGCCATATGAGTGCGAGCTTCGTGATTGGCGAGAACTCGATAACCGCCCAAGCTGCCCCTATACCAACCGGCATAAGGACCGCTTTTTCCGGACACAACCGACTTGGACATCTTCTTAGGAGGTCGGCTGCTCTTTACGCGAAGCAATGCGCTTTTAATCTCCTTTCCTTCTTTCGTTGCGAGCAATTTGTCTGCCGCCGAATCAATGTAGCTCGCCCAGTTCATTTCCTTCCAGCCCTTATTCCTACTGGAAAAGCCACTACATATCTTAGGAATGCCCTCGAATGCTTCCCTTACCGTAAGCTGTCTCAACGGTGTAAGGACATCCGTTTCTTTGTGGGCACTGTCTTTTCTGATGCCGAGCAGGATGACCCGATTCCTAGCTTGCGGGATGCCATAGCGTTCCGCTTCTACAACATAATCTTGGGGTCCCCTAGGATCCGACTTCACCAGAGAGTGAATTTCGTATCCTGCCTCGTGCATATCAGCAAAAAGGCACTGGAGGACACCATTGCCTTCGTGCTTGGCCGATAACAGGCCTTTGACATTCTCCATGACGAAGATGGTCGGCTGCAGCTTATTAATGAAAGCAAGATAGCACTTATAGAGAGTTTGCTTGGGGTCGGCCTCTAGTCCCGCACGGTCATGTGTGCGGCGAGACCTACCTACCAATGAGTATGCTTGACAAGGTGGTCCACCTATAAGAACCCAAGGCTTTCCGTCCTGTATTCCTTTTGCTTCCAGCCTCTTGCGGGCCTCTTCAACGAGCGAATCATCCCCTTCCTTAAGGGTGGCACACAATGCTTCGACCCCAGACGCTTCCCAAGCTTCAGCGTCATAAGTGACAAGCTTCTCAAATGCATCTGCATCATGGATTTGGAGATAGCGCTCGTATACGCGGGGAACGCGCTTACTCTTTAGCTGAATACTTCGAACGTAGGCGCGCAACCGTAGTGTTTTATGGGCTTGTTCGTCTTTTTCTACGGACATGATTGTCCTGAAGACGCGTTCGCCGTCAGAGTCCGTAATTGAAGAAAATCCTTCACCAAGCCCACCGGGGCCAGCGAATAGATCGATTACCGGTATCAATCATGCCTCCTTTATCATAGCTATCCCAGGGTACCAGGATTGGTGTTACGATGCCAGAGCTGTAGCGAGAATTAGCAGATATAACTACCACAAGCAATGAGAGTGTGCCCATAATCCTAGAGACTCCGAGTCTTAAGAGAGTGAAAGGGACGCATCCCCATCACATCAGTTTGTCCAGATATGGCCAGATAACCTGTTTTGCACGAAAATAGGCCACCGGCTAAGCCGATGACCTGTACTTTTGGTCGCGGGGACAGGATTTGAACCTGTGACCTTCGGGTTATGAGTTACAAATTTACTAGCACGCACGTCATTGCGTAACAAATAGCATGTAAACAGTAGATTTTCTTCCTATTACGCTCTCCATGATTCCTTTTAAAACTCTCTGTTTCCCGCTGAATCCTAGACCTTTTTCTAGACCCTAAAGCGACCTCACCGCGACATCATGGCACGGGTGTACTCGGATATGTCGGTCACGTCCGTGTAGTAGTTGCGGTTCACGTCCGCCGAGTGTCCGAACGCCGCGGCCCGAATCTCGTCGGGAACGCCCCTCTTCATGGCGATCGTCGAAAGGGTGGTCCGCCAGACGTGGCTCCCGTGGTCCCTGAGCTTCTCCACGCCGCAGGCTTCCGCGACCTCGCCGTGTAGGAACTGGTTCACCGCGTTTCCGCAGTTAGCCCGCTCCCACTCCCGCCCCGGGGCACAGGGGGAGCCGAACACGAGCGCTGCGCCGTCCCCGGCGTCCCTGCGACGAATCCTCATGCGCTCGGCCACGCGGCCGTCGAGCACCTGCACCGTGCGACCCTTGTGCGTCTTGGAGACCTCGGGGCGGACGGTGACGAGCACCCCCTCACCCGACACCACCACGTCATCCCACGCGAGCATGCGGGCCTCGTTTATGCGCAGACCGGTCGTGGCCTGGAGCAGGCAGATCCCTATGACACCCCTCCTCTTCGCCTCGCGGTCCGCCTGCGTCCAGTGCCCGCGCCTGGGACGGGTCCGCTCCGGGTCGGCGGGGTCGCAGGCAAGCAGGTAGTCGAGGACGCGAACATACTCATCCTCCGTCAGCGCCACCCCGCCCGCCGCTTTGGTCGAGGCTTTGTACTCAACGTCGATACCGATGGTGGCGTCGCGGAGGGGGTTGTAGTTGATGACCTCCTCAAGCACCAGCCTCTGCACCACCCACTTGCCCGCCACCTTGCGCACCTGCCTCGCCGTGGCTGTGCCGTGTCCTGCGGCTATGCGGTTGAGCGCGTCCTTGATCGTCTTGGGACGGCACCCCCCGGCGATGGAGTAGCCCGACAGCGCGTCGGCGAGCAGGTTCAGGTCGAGCAGGTAGCGGCGCTTGCTGCTCTCGCGCAGCGACGAGCTCACGACCGCTGGCTCGCACTCCTGCCTGATGTAGTCGCTGATGGGGCTGGTCCCCCTCCACGCGCCGGTGGTGCCCGACGTCCGCAGGGCTTCCGCCGCCGTCCGCCTCGCCCGGGCCTTGACCTCGCCCTTGGACATGTTCTTGCCGCGCGTCACCTTGTGGAGCACGCGCCCGTCGAGGAGGCACACGTCCCATTGCAGCCTCATCCCCCCGCGCGGGTCGTCGGTGACCCTGCGCTGCGAGATGTTGTCCTCCCCTGGCCTCAACGATACCTGCGGCATGGCATTCCTCCACATTCGCCGACTATGCAAGTTTGCTACAAAGCTAGCTTACTACAAATGGTATACATGACTGTGTCCAAATGTACTAGGCAAATATGTGTGCATTATAATAAAGTGCTGTTAGACGCGAGTTGTACTCATCGAGAGTCAGGTCATATCATGTTCTCAATCGAATGCGAAGCCGTAAGGCATGAATGGGCAAAAGGCCCGATTCCTGCGTCGTTGTCTCGACCCTCCGTATAATCCGAACGGAGGTGTCATGAAGTCCACCAGTCACACCATGCTCAATGACGAGACCACCGTCTCGCCCGCCCGCCCCATCACGATGACCGTCGCCGACGTGTCGGAGCTCCTCGGGGTCAAGCCCAGGACCCTCGCCCAGTGGCGAAGCCTCGGGAAGGGTCCTGCCTACCTCCATCTCAGCGCGTCGCCGAGGTCGCAGGTCCTATACCTCGCTGTTGACGTCGAGGCTTGGCTCGCCTCGCTCCCCCGACGTAGAGGCGAGAACCATGGCGAATAGAGATGCCGATTTGTTCACGGCCGTTGCCCACCAGCGCTTCGAACAGACACCAGAGTGCCTCTATTGCATCACGCGCTGGGGCTCACGGGATGACGGAGCCATCACGCCGCTCGAGGCACAAATCCTGTCCACCGTCTGGACCTTCATCCGACAGAGGGACGGCTAGGGCGAGTTCTTCATGAGCAATGCCCAGCTGATATGTAGATAGGATTGTCAATAGGCAAAGAAGTGCCGGCCCGCCTTTTTCGGGGAGTCGGCACTTCTCCTTCCATGACCAACCCCTGGTGCCTCGGACCCGGGCGTGGGCACCGCGACCTTCACGATGTTGCCCACGGCGAGCATGCGCGCCAGGAACAACGCGTCACGCCTGTCGGTCCTCGCCTTGCCACCGGCCGGCCCGGACATCTTCGTTGTCTAGTTCATGACTTCAATAAGAACGCTCATGAAGAGGGTCTTCCAGTTCCCGGAATCCTTCCCAACTGCGTTGGGGTTGTTTCCGAGGCTCCTGCTGCGGTCGACGGTCGTACTGACAAGATCCTTCCCGACCTTCTGGAGAATCGTGAAGGGGTCTGATTTCCAACGGTAGTAGCCGTCCCCACCTTCCACGACAAGCGCCCTGAACGCACCGACGATCGGGTAAATGAACCCGCTTGGAGTGCTTAGATCCATGGCGCTGTCACCGAACTTCGAGTAAAACTTGGAGTCGTCCTTGGCGACGACAACTCCCTTTGTGGCACCGTAATGACCTCCGGGGTTCGCTTCGGTGTAGAAAGACGACATGCCTGTCTCGACCTTGTCAAAGAGACGGAAAATCGCAGGCATAATTGGGATCATCTTGACGTATGGGTTGTCGAGCGTTTCCCCGAACGCCCGGTACTGCTTGAGGTAGTAGTCAATGCAGCTCTTCTTCCCCGAATACGAGGACGTTGGGAAGTTGCTGAGGTCGCTGACTGGATAGCGGTCAATGTTGAACATGTTCAAGACCTGCATTATCTCCCCGACGTCGATGCTACCCTCGGCGTTCTCCTCGAAGTACACCTCCTTGTAGAAGGGCTCCTTGTCGAGTGCTCTCTTCACGATATCGAACTGATTGCGAAGCTCGGCGATCGACTGGTCCTTGACCTGAACCGAGCTGTTGCGGGCGTCGGCGAGGTCCTGGAACATGCCCTCGATGCCTGTGAGGATCTCGAGCTTCACGTACTGCTGCCCAGGAGCGAGCTGATCGCGGCACTCTTTGATGATCTTGTAGGTGTGACCGCCATCAACGTCCCCGTGCAGCTCGTCATCCTCGAAGAGGATCGTAAGCTCGTTGTTGTAGTTATTGAATGCGACCTGCGCCGCCGAGAGGAGCAGACCGCGGTTGAGAAGGTAGAAGTTGTTCGCTCCGTCCTCGGCGAGCAGGGACCTGCGGATCTTCTTCGCGACAGCGGTCGTGAGCTTCTGCTCGCGAGGGTTGGTCTTCATCGGGATGTCGTCCGGCAGATTCATAACATCTACAACGGCCATGTACATGCTGGGCTTCGGGTCACCCAATCTGTCGGAGTCGACCTCCTCCGGGTTCGAGTACGGGTTCGGAATCCTGCGAAAGGACTTGACGATGAACTTCTTCTCGCAATTCTCGATCCTTGCCATTTTGGTGCTTCCCTTCTCGAGGTATGGATACGCGGCACAGCCGCCATCCGGCGATGGCGTTTCCATCGCTCCAAGAACAGGATAAGATGTTTGTAAAGTCTTTTCGACGCTATATATGACGTATTTTAGGAGAACTATGAACCCACAAGTAGACATAGACTTCGGAAACAACCTGAGGAAGCGCCGCGAAGCCAGGGGGATGTCCCAGGTCGACTTCTCTGAGTTCTGCGGGATCAGCCGGGCGTATTACGGCAGGATCGAACGTGGGGAGCACAGCGCGACCATTTACATGTGCTTCAAGATATCCTCCTCGCTAGGAGTAAGTCTACGATCGCTGTTTGACGATCTGCCCGAATAGACAAGAGGAGCGCCTCTGAGATGCAGGGTGATTGGCATAGGGAGAGTACGTACGAAGGCATATGAAACTTATATAAACTCAGTGGGTTTCCAGCGACATCCAATATCAAATTAACATCGTGATATTTCACCAACAATTTGATATGACCCACCAAGCTTGGACGCGTTGCTAGACCAGCGTTGGAGAGGTGGGGGTACGCCCCTCCCTCCAGTCTGGGACTTCCGACTCTTCCGGACCCCAGGTCTACGGTGACCCTCTTAGTGCCTAGCTCCATCGTTTGCGGTACAGCTGCTGCTCCACCTACCCCACGCCTTCGAGCAGCTCCGAGAGCGTCACGCCGAAGCCGTCCGCGATCTTCCTCATGTTGAGCAGGGTGACGTTCCTGCGGCCCACCTCGATGGAGGCGTAGTACGACCTGTCCATGCCTATCGCGTTGGCGAAGGCCTCCTGACTCACGCCGAGGCCGCCGCGCAGCTCCTTGCAGCGGGTTCCGAACGATATTTCGAGAAGCCTTTTCATGGCTTCCACATTCATGTATTGTTGTATCTATAACAACGGACTATATACAACATTCTGTGACGTCTGAAGGGAGAAGGGATGAGCGATACAGGTGCTGCCATCACGCGGAGGGACCTGGTCCTCGGGGCGGGCTCGCTCGCGGCCATCGGCCTCCTCGGCCTAGCTGGCTGCGAGGGCACGGACCCCAAGGGAGGCACCGATGCCAAGGAGAGCACGGACCTCAGGGGAAAGAGGCTCTACTTCAAGTCAACCTACCGCTACGCCAGCAACGGACTCAAGGACGGGGACCTGTGCACCTTCACCTTCGACGACGATGATGACAGCTGGCACTACGCCGGACCGAACGAGTACGGCGGCACGTGGACGATGGAGGGGGAGAACGTCATCCTGGCCTTAGCGACCGGCCCCGCCATGACCCTCGAGCGCCTCGAGGACGGGGACGGGTACTCGCTGCTGGGGTACGAGGACGTCGGGGTGCGCTACTACCTTTCCGAGGACGACGCCCAGGCGTGGCACGACGAGTTCGTGGGCGAGGCCCCGGAGCGCGTGGCCGGATACCTCGAGTCGGTAACCTGGGGGATTCCGCTAGGGGGCTCCACCGCGACCACCAAGCCAACGATAGCGTTCTCCGACGGGAGCATCACCTTCCCCAAGGGGGTGTGGGTGCACACGTATGGCGCCCCGAGCGCCGACTCGTGGACCTCCGCCGACCATTCGGGCGAGTACGCCGTCTCGATAGACACGATCCTTGTCCCCTCCGGCTACGCCGACACCACGGCTCCCCTCTACCAAGGCACCATCACCGTCAGCGGGGAGTCGACGGACTTCGACCTTTGGGTCGAGAAGGACACCTTCCAGCTTCTGCTCGCGGATGATATACCTGCGGGCAGTTACATTACCGTCGGCGACGCCTCTTTCTCGGCCGAGAGGCAGGGCTAGGCTCGCCCTTGCGATGCCGCAACGGCATAAGTGTCTTTTGCATCTGCTATAACCTTTTTATCCTGCGAGCGACGCGGGTGACATCGACGTGCAGCTTTGGACGACGAAGGGGAACGACATGGACGAGAACGAACCCACCGGCAAGGTGCGTCTCTTCGGGAAGGAGTTTCCCAAGCGGAACGTCGTGGGCGCGGGCCTCGGCCTCGTCTGCGTGGCCGCGCTCGCAGGGGTCAGCATCTGGTACGCGGTCATGACGGGGACGCCCACATCAAGTGATACCCAGCCCACTCAGGTGACGGATGACTCCTCGTCCCCCCAGACGCAGGAGGAGTACGTGGTGCGCATCGGTGTGAAGGCTGACGGCTGGGATGCCGCGACCTCCTCGCCCGTCATCGCCCACATCACGAGCGCGGACGGCACCACCGACTACTACCATGCATACGCGGCCAACGCCGACGTGTCCCTCACTGTGCCCTCGGATGGGGACTACACGGTCTCGTTCGTCTCCCCGGTGAACGCGGACGGCTCCATCTACCGCGTCCCTGACGCCACGAGCGTCACGGCCACCGAGCCCACGACCGACGATGGCACCGCGACCGTCGCACTCCCCCTTCGCGTTCCAGAAGATTGAGGCCACCGACGTGACCGCAGACGAGCTCACGGGCATCATCACCCAGGTGACGCAGGCCGTCCAGAGGGGCGACGACACCCTGACGGGTGACGCGGGCACCGCCGTCACCACGCTCATCGGGACCAACGCCAAGGCGGCACCCAACGCCGACCAGACCGCCGTGGATGCAGGCACCGCCACGGCCACGGCTGCGGCCCAGACCGCCACGTCCGTCGCGACGGGCACCACCACGGGCGGCTCCGTCTCCACCGGAACCTCGGCAGGTGGCAGCTCCTCCGGCAGCAGCGACACGTCCAGCTCCTCGGGTGCGTCCACCGGCGGCTCGGACGGCGGCTCGTCCTCCTCGGGTAGCCAGACCACGACCATCCATCATGATGCCGTGTACACGACGGTCCATCACGACGCGGTCTATACGACCGAGCATCATGACGCGACGTACACGACCGTTCATCACGACGCAGTGACCGAAGAGAAAATCGTGGAGAACTACACGGGTCAGGTTTTCGACTCCATGGCTGACTACGAGGCTTATGCATATGCTCAACTCGATGCGGGTAACACCAAGGTCTCCTATAGCCTCAAGCAGGTCGTTGTCCAGGCCGCATACGACGAGCAGGTTCTCGAGACCCCTGCCTCTGACGAGCAGGTCCTCGTGTCCGCAGCGTGGGATGAGCAGGTTCTCGTATCACCCGCATGGGACGAGACCAAATAACGTGTGACATCGAGGGCCCTACTCAGCGTCCGGCCCCTGGTCCCAGTCTCCGCACCCGACAGCGGGGGCATTACGAAGAGGGGCGTGCTGGCAGACAGACCAGCACACCCTTCTTGCTTCCGTCGGTCACATGACAACAGAAAGGGAGTCGGTCATATCGACCGACTCCCTTTCTATCGTGCCCCCATATCGCTCGCGTCAGCGTTCGTCCTCCCGTGCCATATCCTTCGTCCCGCCATGCGCGTCCATGGCAGAGGAGGCATCGCGTGCCTCGCGCGACGTGCCACCGATAGTCGGGACATCCGTCCCGTCCCTGCCCAGGTCGATGGTCGGCCTGCCGACCCTCTCCAGCGTCGGGTTGAAGCACCTCTCGATGACCGTCTCGATGAGTCCGACATAGAGCCTCTTGGTCTCCGGCGAGACCACCCCGAGACCGAACGCCTCCTCGGGAACCCCGTCGATGAAGGCGCGTATACGACCCATGTCAAGCCGCTCCGACACCCGCACGAGGGCTTCCGTGCAGTCCGGGTCGCACAGGCTCCCGATGTACCTCAGCGGCCTGATGTGCCTGTCATCGTCATCGAGGAAGAACGACTCCGCGGGCCCCTCCTTAGCGGACGATGCAGTCCTCCCACCGAGGAACGAGCCGCCGTTGCCGAAGACCGGGGCCAGCCTGAGCACGTGCCGCGAGGCGAGGAGGCCCCAGGTCCCGTTGTTGCGGTCGTCGTTGCGGACGAGCGCGTCCACGACGAACATGTCCCAGAACCTCGCCCGCACCATGTCGCGGATACCCTCGAAGGCGGCGGCGGTGTCCACGACGCACAGGGCGTCCCGCAGCCTCTCCCCATGGGATGACGAGCCGATGGGGCCGGAGAGTGACTCCTCGTCGACGGTGTTCTTTATGCCGTGGAAGTCGAGCAGGGTGGCGTCCACCGTGAAGTCCCTGCACCCCACGACGACCCTCCCCTCGCAGCGCCCCAGCACGGTCTCGTGGGCGGGGATGCCGAGCATGTCATAGATGTGGGAGCCGACGTACTCGCCGAGCGGACTCGAGGCATGGGAGGGAAGGTGTCTGCCCTCGAGCTCCCGCGTGCCTTGCGGGAACTTCACCATCCAGACGATGCCGTCATGCAGGTAGGCCCTCTTCATCCCGGTGCGACCACCATAGCCGCGAACAGCCAGCCTGTCCCCCTCCGCGAAGTCAATCATCATGCTTCCTCCAACCGTACCGCACGTAGTACCTTCTCACCCAGGCATCGTTCTCCTCGCTCACGCTTCTTGCTGCCCCTTTGACCTCATCGAGGTAGCAGTCGAGGTTCAGGAAGTCATCGCGCCCGAAGGCGGCGATGAGCTCGTCTATCGCGAGCTTGAGGTCCTCCGGGACCTCAAGGGGAAGCCGCTCGGGTCCGAGGATGCTCGATGTGTCCATGGGGGCACGTCCCTTCCGTTGTCCCACCACACCGGCGGGCCGCTGGCACGCGATGGGCCGCGCCGATCCTGTCCGAACGGGACCGGGATGGGAGACGGAGGCCGGGGCGCCTGTCCGAGCGCCAATTGCTCGATTGCTACCCCAGCCTCCGTCGTAAGCCGATTCTACCCCTCAGCGCCAGTCGAGGTGCTCCCCCACCCTGAAGCCGACGTAGTGAGTACCTGGTCGACGGCATCACCTATAACCAGCACCCATTGACAAGCAGTCCTCGCATCGAAAGCAGGTGGAGACCCTACGGCTTTCTCGCGTCAACCGAGGCGCATTCAAAGGTCGGTACCTGCACTCCGCGCGCTATAGCGTCCCGTAGGCTGTCCCCACCAAGCACGCGATGATACCCTGCTCGTCGAGCACGGTCGCCATATCGGGCTGTGGCGGGAATTCTGAACCGGGTAAAACTGGGCGAGACGCTCACGGGTGGGAAGGAATGACGATAGCGCTCCGAGAGAGGTAGGACGACCTCGGGCCGATGCCATTCCGGGACAATCGGCGTCCCACGAAGCGTGCCGGCCCTCCCCTTCGATTGTCGATGCCGCCATCGACCATGACCAATGACGAGACAAAGTGCCGCCACAGCACGTCCCCCTGTCGCGGACTCCCGCGACGCCCTCGCACTTGCTCTTGGCCCCGCAGGGCACACGACTTCGCAAAGCGAAGGGTAGTGGGTTACCCTTCAGTTGAATGGGTTCAAAACTTGTTGTCGCTTCTATGGTAGCATGTTCCCAAGAGACGAAGAAGGAGGCCCGCCATGTCGTTCGGAATCTGTAGGGTCGAGAAGGTGAAGTCCACGGGAATCTATTGGGCGCAATACCACAACGACCGCTTCCCCGGCGAGCACAGCAACGTGGACATCGACCTGTCTCGCACTCACCTGAACCAGGAACTGTGTCGCCACGGTGACTATCGGGAGGAGGTCGATAGTCGCATCGAGCGTTTTCGGACGAGCACGAAGGCCGTCAGGAAGGACGCGGTCCTGCTCGTCGATGGGATGATGACCGCCAGCCCCGAGTTCTTCGAGGGGAAGTCTGACGAGGAGGTGTTGGCGTTCTTCCATGATTCGTACCGCCACCTGTGCGCAGAGGTCGGCGAGGAGAACATGATCTACTTCACCATCCACATGGACGAGGGCTCGCCGCACGCCCATTTCGGCTTCACGCCAATCAAGGACGGGCGGCTCTCCTGGAAGGCGTTCTTCAACGGGAGGCAAGGGCTCTCCGCCTTCCAGGACAGGTTCCACGGGGACGTGTTCGCAAAGTACGGACTCGAGCGCGGGCTCAAGGACACGGGGCGGAAGCATGTCGAGACGAACAGGTACAAGGCCCAGGCCGAGGCGGCTGTGGAGAAGGAGATGGAGCAGCTCACCTACGAGCGCGATGCCGCGCGGTGGGATGCCACGAAAGCGAAGGAGGATCTAAAGGCCGTCAACGTCGAGCTCGATGGCGCGAAGGCATACCTCGATGTCCTAAACGAGAACATCGACGCAGGCCTCGACACGGCGGCAGGACTCAACGACGAGATAGCATCGCTCAGGGTCACGCTGGCGGATGGACGGGAGGCAGAGACGGCGCTGGTCGGTCGAATCCATGCCCTCGAGGAATATCTCAAGAACTCGATGACCGAGATATACGTCGCTTGCGCACGCATCACCGATGCCGCGCGCGGCACGGGCAAGGAGCTTTCGGCTGCGATTGCAAAGGTCGCGCGGGAGGCCGTGGAGACGGTCGGCGAGAGGTTGGAGAGCGCGTGGGCCGTTGCGGCGACCAAGGACGGCATCCTCGACACCAAGGGCGCACAGGTGGCGCGTGGGGACAAGGCGTTGGCGGAGGCCATCGTGCACGAGGGCGTGGCTCTGAGCGACTTCACGAACAAGGTCACGTCGGAGGTCATAATCGCGCAGGGCGGGCACGAACTCACCACGAAGGAGACTATCGATCGGTCGTATGGGGTCGCGCAGCCTGTTGTCACGAAGCCAGCTGTTGTCGTTCCCGAGCGACCGAAGGTGGTTCTTCCCAAGCGCACGCCCCACGGCAAGCGACCCCAACCGCCAGAGGTGAAGGCCTATCTTGCCAATGTGAAGTCCTCTCTCGCCGACTACCACGAGGTCGTGGTGTCGCTCAAGGGCAATGACTTCAATACACTCCCGAAGTGGAAGTGTCCTGCCATCCCAACCGTCCTTCGTACCAACAATACGGTCGGGATGTTCATCCGTTCCGCCAGGCGTAAGTCCGAGGTGATGTGCTGGGACAACGCCTCTCCCGAGTCACGCCCTAGGCCGCAGCAGCAGAAGCAGGGCGGGACGCAAGGGGGTTCCACCGAGCGGCACTATTCCGAGCCATCATCCTACGATTACCCGCAGGAGCGGAGCGGCACCGAACGCTAGGGTCTTGGATCTTTTGTCTTATGGGACTAGGCACCAGTCCAAGGCTTAGAACGTCTTAGAATGGCTCACGACACCGCGACAGAAGGACAAGGACATTAGTTGGGTGCCCCCCCGCCCTGAAGCCGACGTAGTGAGTACCTGATTGACGACGTCCCCTATAACCAGCGCCTATTGGCAAGTAGCCCTCGCATCGAAAGCAGACAGAGACTCTACGACTCTCTCGCGTCAACCGAGGCTCATTCAAAGGCCAGCACTTGCTCTCTGTGCGCTATAGCCTCCCGTGGGCTATACCCACCAGCTCGCACGCGGTGATACCCTGCTCGTCGAGCACGGTCGCCATATCCTCGGTACAGGAGGCGAACGCGAGCCCGTGGTGATAGTGTCAAGAATTTCCGCGCATCGGGAGGAGGTACCGGAAATGCGTATCACCACCCAATGGAGAAGACAAAACTCTAGATGCCAGTCCTCTGCACCCTCTATTGGAGCAAGGGGGACGGGGCGACGCCCATGATGGGAAATGTGCCGAACGCCATCGACGAGCTCAAGCTCATCCCGAGGAACAGGGAGAATCTCGGATTGCCATCCTAGGCCGATGGCGTATACAGGGTAGGCAAGGTGGATTAACCGAGTGCGACATGATCCTCTCGGCTTTCTGCCGCGAAATCGTCCCATGCCTTGCCATACACCTCCATGAAGACATGTCTCCTCGTCCATCGTCTAATCGTACCAACCAAGGGCGACACCAAGAGCCAAGACCTCATTCGGGAGTGATGGATGGTGTCCTTATCAAGGTCTATAGTTTGAGACAAATTCAATTACTGGCCTCTAGGTGGATTCATGTCATTCAGCGAAAAAGAGCACACCTTCACGCGACAGGAAGTCATCAGGCTATTCGACAGATGCCTGAGGAAGCCACTCATCAATCTCGACGGGAGCGGGGTATTCAAGAGGCTCTCGGGTAACACAAAGGTGACCGGAATCGCGGGCGACGTCATCGAGCAGTCTGTGCTGGGATATCCAGCTTTCCTCCCCGTCTTCTCTCGCTCCCCTCTTATCCTCTTGCAATCGATACAGGAACGACGTTCGCATGAGCCCTGTCGCACAGATCAAACCCAACCGGAGACAGCAAGAATAGCGCCAGCCTCGGAGGTCTCCTCTTGACGGCGCACCTCAGGTCTCTTTTCCTTTTCTCCCGCAACATGCCGTGCCTTCGAGATGTAACCTTGAGGCAAAGAAAGCCGAGTGCGGAGGCGATTCCAAAGTACCGGCCGGGAGGTGGGCCCATGGAAAACAAAACCTTTACCACCGCATTGTGGTCGGAAAGCCTGGAGGAGCTTAAGGACCTCGGCCAAACGGTGCAAGGTACTGTGAGCTATAAAGGAAGCGGTGGCCTAGACCTCGAGATACCGCTGGGATGTCTAATTGACCGCGAACCAGTTAACGATGTGGTTGTCCATGGCATCGAGCCAATTAACAGGACGTGCGTCTTCGGCCTATCGCAGGATGGCAAATACTATACCCTGCGCGATGTGACCACCCCCGGTCCCGGCTTTTCCGCACCGGGATTCGAACAGGAGACGCTGTCGGGAAGGTCGATGCTGGTCACGCATACGCCGATAGAGCCGAATCCAATAATTGACCTACTGAACATCAGGCTGACAGGTCTTCGGGAGTGGGTCGGCAGGAAACCATCATCCGAAACGAGCACGTTCTCCGAGAGTGGCGACGAGACCACAGAGTTCCGCATCGCCTCAGAAGACATAAGAGATTACACGCTGTTCGAATGCGAGGAGGCCAAGGTAGTCATCAGATACAGCGGACGCAGGGCCGGCGGCCCGATTCCCTCCTATCAATTCTCGTATACGGATGACTACCTCCTCCAGATTGCCCTCCCCAAGGGAGATGTCTCCCTGGACGAGGCAATCGAAGGTTGGTGCTTGCCCCTATGGAACTTTCTGAGCTTCTGCATGGGATTCCGCGGGTCAATCCTGTCAATCTCCTTCAGGACGGGAGGGTCCCACATTTCGGGTGACTACTACCTTCCCCTCGTCGATGGTGTTGCATCACCAACAGACAGCATGTTTTGTGAGATGCCCATCCCGTTCTCGAGCGTCGAGGATGATGCGCAAGCGTACATCTTCAAATGGCTTTCGTTCAAAGACTATGCGCTACAGGCAGCAAACAGAACGGTGTCCCTCACGGGAAACTGGCAAATGCCAATCGACCTGCTCTTCCTTGCAAGCGCAAATGCCTTCGAGGCCTCAAGCCGCATTAATGCCGAATCAAAAGAGATGGACAAGGAGACCTTCCAGAAGTACCTTGCCCTCATCAAGAAATCGATATCCGACGAGAAAGTCAACAGATGGGCGATTGGCAAGCTGTCAACCAGCAACTTCGTGACCGCCACGCAACTGGCCAAGCACCTGCTGAAGCAACTAGGCGAGTTCTCCGACTACATCGTTCCTGACAGGAAAAGGTTTCTTTACGATCACAGGGTCGCCCGCAACTCCTACACGCATATGACCGGTATAAGCGACAGCACGATTCTCACGGATGAAGATCTCTATCACCATGCCAAAGCGGTGCAGCTTCTTACATATGGGGCAGTCATGCTTGCCTTGGGAATGGAGCCTGAAAGGATACTCACTGCATTCCAAGCATCACGGTATCGGTGGAGCGACGTCTACTATGCCAGACAGATGTACGCAAGGGGACATGGGGGCAAATCGGCTCAGGCTGACAACCAGGCATCCCAAAGGCTCTAGATCTAAAGACATGCGTATAGAGCGTAAGCATGCGAAGAGTTTGCTCCGTCTATCGGCGGACTACCGTTCGCCGATAGAACTCGCCCAAGGATGCCCCCATCCCTTGCGAGTATTAGTTGTCGTCTTTTCTTACCGTTCGCCCAAACGCAATCGTACTGCCAGATCAAACGGGGTCTTGCATGAGATAATCCGTATCAGCCCAGTAAGGCAATGCACGGCAATGACGGAGTACCGTTCTGTCCCGTAAGGCGACGCAAAGCAGAGCAAGACCACGCATGGTACAGCAAGGGCAACGTTAAGTTACGCAGTGCAAAGCTAGGCAAAAGACGGGGGGTCTCTATGGGACCTCCCGTCTTCTCGTTCGTGGTTCCGGCTACTGACGTGGCCGGTCGCGTCGACTCAAACCTCTGGTGGCACAAAGAGAATCCGAGGATGCCAGCCCACTTGCAGCTCAGGCCGAATCTGGCTTACCCGCCAGGCTTCTGGCTCCTTCCCCACTCATGGGTCTCCCGGCAATACCCAACAGGGGCGACACCGCTCCCGACCGCTAGTTTCGCGCGGCGCATGTGAGGTCCCTGAAAACCTGCGAAGCCTCTCTAATGCCCGGGAATTGCAGCCACAGCATAACCATAGGGGGAATATAATCTCAGGAAGTGCAGTCAAAAAAAACCACCGCTAGCAGAAGCTTGTTCGTGCGAGAGACGTAATCGTTTCAAGAAAGAGGCAGCATATGTCGACCATCTACACAACGAACGAATGGGATGGCTATGGCAAGCAGAATCATTACTGGAACGAGTATCGTCTCGAAGGTGGCGAGGTCGTGAAGTACAAGTGCCATAGGCAGAAGTTCTTCGACGGCAACGAGAACACCTGGGACGAAGAGGAAAGTGCCGAAGAATCCTGGGCACTTGATGATCCTAACATGCCAGATTGGCTAAGGCAGTATATTTAGGTTTCAAGCGTTATGCTTTCTGCCGTACGGTAGATTGCTTGTACTATCGGGTGTAATCACTCGACCATGGTTGTCGTCGTGTGCCGTGATCTGACTCTGCCTTTGTGTCAACGGCCGATTCCAGTAGCTCACGCTCCGTTACGGTACGTTCGACGCACATGCATCCGAAGCAAGGGGCAGCAAGGCACACCTGGCTACCCAGATCAAAGGTCTGCTTGGGAATCATCCCCGTGAGATGGTCCCTGCTCGGTGAGCACGCCCCTCAGCTTGTCCTTCAGGGAACGGGAGATCGGATACCCCTCTATCTTCGCGAGGATGCCGTCGCTGGTCTCGCCGCGCTTCCTCAGCTCCTTGAGAACGGCTGAGTGGATGGCCCCGAAACCAAACTCCGCAATGCCCTTGGAGATGACGCTGAGGACAAGGAGAAACGCAATCCCGCCAAGCATCCCGCCTGGGCCAAGTGCTGCCAGAGAGGTAGTGACTGCAGCGGCACCCGCATACCCTGTCGCATCCATCGCCACGAGTAGGACAAGCCCGGGTACGCCAAGCCCCACAATGATTGACACAACCTTATCCATCGTCCCCGCCTCCATAGCTTACAAACCACACAATCAGACCATGTATGCTGCCGGGCAACCCATCAGAACCAGACAGCACCAGCCCATCCAGACAGGTACTCCAAAGAGGACGGTTCCACACACAGAGACCGCCACCAAGAGCCACGTCTGCTGCGTCTCACTTCGTCCTAAGCGTGATGCCCAATGCGTTCGCGTTCTCACGGATCACGCGTAGCGTCACATCGTCGATGCCGTCGGGTACGTTGACGTATGCCTCGAACGTCAGCTCTGCGTCACACCCCGGGATGTCGTAGAGCCGTTGAAGTATCTCCTCGACGATTCCGCCTACCTGTGACCCTGCCGTGAGCCTGTCGAGATGGGCTTCAATCTGGACCTCCCTCATCTCCGGCGCCGATGGCGTGACGCCAGTGGGTGCGTCAGTCGGTCCCACATCCCTACCATCATCCTCGTCAGGCTTATGCGTCGGCACAGCTCCGGAGGTTTCCTCCCCCTGTCCATCGAAGGCGAGCTGTTCGAGAGCCTTCTCGCGCCTGACGACGAGTCCGCAGTGCATATCCACAACTGGTCGTTCGCCCAACTTGAGGCCGAGATAACGCTCGCCGTCGAAGCCGTCCGCATAGGCAAAGTAGTCCCTGCCCCCCGCTCCCTCCTCGATCGCCTGACGAAGCACGTCCACACTGGCGAAGCGGCGAAGATAGCAATACCGGCAGTAGTCGGCCCAGAGCTCGCAGACCGCGATGGAGTCATCGTCCCCGAGGAGTACATCGTTGATGTCGTGATCGAGAAGGAACGGCGAGTACGTGCGCACGATTATCTCGTCGCGTGCGGCCTTGTCGAACGCGCGACCCGAGATGCTCTCACTGCCGGAGATTGAAATGACATCCCAGCAGATGCTGCTGAGGTCGTCCATGCTCTGCGACGGACAGATGAGATGTCTGTAGGCGCCAAGCACGAGCCGGCGTGCATGTGACGACGCGACATCGAGCTTTCTACACGCCTCGCTGCGAGCATGGCTCGTGAGCTCGAGCGCATCGGCGTCCGAATCGATGGACCCCCAGGCGATGGCACGGGACACAGCGTCCGTGACATCCTTGCGCTCGGACTCGTCCATGGCGACGAAGAGGAGCATGTTCCGGTTGACCCTGAGCGACTCGCCCCTTGAGGAGAGGACGTCGGCGGCATATGCCAACGCGTCAGAACGCTCGTGGTCGCTGCCCTGCGTCCTGTCCGACGGGATGATGACAAGTGAACACACTGGCTCATCGGGGACCTCCGATCCGTCCCTCGGGCAGGGGTAGACGTTGCCGAAGCCGCTCGACGAGGCCCTCTCCGTCTCTCGGATGATTGCCGCGATCCTCGCCCTGACGTCAGCGCCTTCGACCCTGCTGGCACGGTCACGCGCCATCTTGTCGAGCGTGGGATGGATGTCGTACCACCAGCGGTTGCCCGTCGTGTAGAGGTAGCTCAACTCATCGCGCATCTTGGTGAGCGCATCATCGTAGACGGTGACGTTGGTGCCGGGGATGGTGGCCCCGAGCCGGACGTCCGAGGAATCGAGCCCGCGGAGACCCTCCCCGCGGCTGGTCGGGGCGCTTCCCAGGAAGATCGCCCTCGCCATGCGCCTCGCAGCGCGTGGGCGCGAGAAGCGGCCGCTCTCCTTGTCGATGGCTGCCGGTATGGAGCCATCGCCGTCCACGTCGGTGTCAACAACCGCGTTCCACGCTGGATCGAGGTACTGGAACACCTCCTCCGAGATCCTGGCATCCGAGAAGTCGATGGAGCCCGGCATGATGAGCGGGTCGGCGTCGTTCGCCTCCCACAGCTGGTGGATCACCGTCGCCATGAGCCTCAGCACGCCACGCGTGCGCTGAAAGCTCTCCAGCGTGCTCCAGTCCTCGTAGAGTCGGTCGAAGACCTGCGGGTGTATGGGGTAGCATCTGAGCATGCGCTCGCGGTAGGCAGGGTCGCGGCACTCGACCGGGAACTTGTCGGGGTCGGTCCTGTAGTACGTCATGAAGGCGTCCACCACGGGTTCGGCGAGAGACTCGTCGTAGCTGCCGAAGAGCCTGCGCTTGACGATCTCGAAGCCCTCCTCGTTGGTGGCCGACCGCCAGATGGAGTGGATGCGCCCGAAGACGCGCTCGACCCGCTCCAGCGCAAGCCTCCCGCTCTCGTCACCCAGCTCGGTGTCGCTCTCCGGGAGTGACGCGATGAGCATGCAGTTCTTGGTGCGCTTCACGGCTTCGGTGAGCTGCTGCATGAACGAGAGTACGTTGCCGAACGTGCCTGCGGGAAGGTTTCTCGAGTCCGCCCCATAGAGGTTCCTTGCGTAGGCGACGAACTCGTCGATGAGGATGACGCACGGTCCTATCGCGTCGAAGAGCTGCACGAGCTTCTCCGTGCCGGGGGCGACGCTCTTGGAGTCCGCCGAGCGGATGATCGAGTAGGGCGCGGGGTCGCCCCTCTGCAGGCAGAGCTGGTAGGCCATCTCGCCCCAGAGCGTGTTCACCTTGCCACTGAGGAATGGTGGGTTCTTGAAGGAGGACGGGTCGAGGTCTGTGCCCACGAGCGTCGCAACGTAGACCTTGTCGGGCAGGCTCGGCACTCCCGCCCGATCCATGACGTCGGCGACACCAGGCAGGTCACGTGCATGGGCGGACATCCGCATGAGGTGGTAGACGGCAAGCATGCTGTGGGTCTTCCCGCCGCCGAATGCCGTCTTGAGCTCCACCACGGGGTCACCGTCGTCGCCGTTCGTGGCCGAGACCCTCCTGAGCGCAGTCTCGAGGAGTGACTCCATACCGTCGGTGATGTAGGTGCGCGAGAAGAACTCCCGCGGGTCCTGGTACTCAAGGCGGGCACCCCCCTTGGCGACGGTCGCGAGGTCGAGCGCGAACTCGGCCGTCTTGAAGTGGCCCCTCGCGACATCGTCCTGCGGCGCGACCACGGACCTCCATGGCCTCAGCCGACCATCGCCGGTGTCATGCACCGGCACCGGCTCGGCGATGCCGCCTGGCGCCTGGGAGGCTTGTCCCTCCTCGGCGACGGCGATGACGGGCTCACGGGAGTCCTTGTACCGCCCGCGGATGAGGCTCGCGACGTCAGGATCGATGGGGTCGATGAAGCGGGCCATGGTGTCGAAGGCCCGCTCCGTGTCGGAGTCGCTCAGGCCCTCGCCCGTCGAGTGGGCCCAGGCATTACGCGTGTCGATGAGCTCGTGCGCCCACGTCTTGCTTCTGCGGTCCATGACCGGAAGGAAGACGTCCTTCCACGCCTGGTCCACGAGGCGAAGCATGAGGAGGACGTCGAGCGAACCGATCCTCTCGACGTCGTCGGCGGCATCCGAGCCGGGGACGTTCCTGCGCTGGTCCTCGAAGAGGTGGCCCAGCACGCCCTCATCCCACCAGGAGTCCCCATACTTCCTGATCATCTCGCGCATCTCGAAGGCTCCGAGGCTCGGCCTCATGGCGTCGAAGGCGCTACCGACCAGTGCGTTGTTGCTTTGTTGAAAGTCCATGTCCGCCCCCGGCTAGATGTCGAACGACTGCTGCACGTACTCGTGATCGTGAGAAGCGATCTCCTCCGCACGTTCGGAGATGTCCCCCCACGAGGTGACGAACCCGTTGAAGAGGGACGCGTCCTCCGTCCTGCCCTTCCCCTCGGCAGCCTGGAAGAGGATGTAGGCGAGGGTCTTCGCCCGGTCGTTCCTCTCGTCACCGATTCCCGAGGCCACCTCAGAGGCGGCGGCGATGCCGCCGACCTCGAGCGCGGCGACCTCCGCCATGAGATCGGACCAGCAGGACCGGGCGGCATGCGCATGACTGGGACTCTCGACCTCACCGGGCCTGATGAGCCTCGTATGGCCGATTGCGCTCGCAAGCACCCCAGCATGGACAAGCGAGTCGAGCGACGCCCCACGGGCACGGGCGAGCGTGTCGGCATCCCCGAAGGCACCCTCGGTGAAGCCGTGCTGCTCGTACCAGGAGACGCAGAAGCGCGTCTCGTCGTCGAGCCCCTCGCCGCTCTCCCCCATCATGGAGTCGAGCTCATCGTTGATGATGCCGAGTGCGGTGTGCACGCTCATGGGAGTACCGTCAGACTCGTGCACACGCGAGTACCTCGAGAAGACGGACATCCCCGGCCCGATGGCCGCCTGTGCCATGTCGACGGGCGCGACGGAGCCCGACTGGAGCCTCTCGACGTCGCCCTTGAACGACCTGCGGAGCTCCCGCTGGAACTCGGGCCGCGTGGCCGTGGGCGCGCTGGCAGGCCTTCTGCGGCAGACGAGGACGATCGAGGACGCGAGGGCGTTCGAGCCGCTGGCAATGGTTCTGTTGCCCATCTCCGTCCTCATGGGCCACGTCCCCGTGACCTGCAGCCCCGCGTCCATGAGCGCCTGGAGCATCGTCTCCCAGCCCGACGAGGTCCTGCCGGCGTCCTCGGAGGTCTCTGACTGCTTGTAGGCGTAGTAGACCGTCATGGGGTAGTCGTCGGACGATGCCGCCGCCAGGCGGCCGAAGGTCTCCCTCATGCCGCCCTCGAAGAAGTCCCTCGCCTCCTCGGCACCGCCCTCGAAGCGGTAGGGCGTGGCGACGAGCTCGGCCGCCTTAGGCGCGAGCATGGTGGCGAAGGTGTCGGGCCAGATGTCCTTCAGGCTCCTCCTCATCCAGACGTAGAAGTAGTCGGAGAGGTCCGAGTAGCCGATGTTGTCGTAGTAGGGCGGATCCGTCGAGACGAGGAGGTTCGAGAGCCCCTCGGTCCTGGCGGCGTCCCTCTGGACCGCGTCGCAGCGGGGCTTCGCCGGCAGGACCTTGACCACCTCGACGACCTGGCGGACCATGCTCTCGAACGAGCCGGAGGAGGCCGAGAAGGGGTTCACCTCGGCAAAGTCCCACGTCATGGGAATCGCTTGTCTTGAGAAGACGTTCCGCATTTTTTCACAAGAATTGTGCCAGGTGCAGATGGTCGAGCAGTAATCGGCCAGCTTGTCGACGGCGCAGGCCAGGTAGACGGAGACCGCCTCCGCGTAGGCCCTCGCGCCAGCGCCGCCGTCCCTGAGGCCGACCCCGTCATCGGCCATCCCGGCCGCGACGGCATCCCGCTCGATGGGCCCGCGCATCTCGGAGACCAGGTCGGAGAAGGTGACAAGCGCCGTGAGCTGCCGGTTGGAAAATAGCTTCCAATGTTCGTCCATCCCATAGGCCTGAACCCTGAAGCTCAGAGCCCTCTTTGGCAACGGCGTAATTGGAGTCCCTGTAGGTACGGGCAAATATGAGGCGGCTTCATCTTTCCCCAGTGCCTTAGAGTACCAGCGCCCGCTGCCGAAGGGGCTCTCGGACACGACGGCCATCATCTGCTGGCCGAGACCATGGTCCCTGCTTTCGGTCCTGACGTAGTCGAGCGAGATGGGCGAGCCGCAGTGGAGGCAGCACGCGCCCCTCCTGCCCACGGTCTCGTCTCGCACGCAAGAGAAGTCCTTCCAGCCGGCGGCCTCGCTCCGCACCTCGTAGCGCACGGCGCCACCTGCGACGATGGGTTCGACGTAGGCGTGGTGCCCCTTCCGCTTCGAGAGCCAGAACGACCGCACGAGCGGCGTCTCGTGGTGGCATGCCGGGTTAGGACAGGTGACGGTCCTCGCCCAGATGTAGGCGATGGGTGTGGCGCTTCTCAGGGAAGAGCCGCTCGCTACCTCGACGTCGGGGTAGTTGATCCCGATGCGCTCCTTGGCGATGGAGCGCATCTCCTCGGCATAGTGGCGCACGTCCTCGGCAAGGCCCGCCGCCCTCGCCCATGTGTCGGTCGTGCCATCCTGCACCTTGGGATTCACCGGGTTATGGCCGCAGAACCGTGCCGGCAGGTCGATCATCGCACGGTTGAGCGTGACCGGAACAGGATTCAGGTCGGCCGCATGCGAGACGAGACCGAGGCGCTGACCTTCGAGCGGGATGGCCCCGCCTCCCGCGAAGGGGTCGAGGAGCTCAGGGAGCACGCCTCCCGGAGCGTACTTGGTCATCTCCTCGTAGGCTTCCCTGTAGAGATGATCATCTTCGATGTTGTCCCAGTCGGCAAGGCGCCGGATGATGTCGAACAGCCGCTCGCGCTCCTTGTCTTGGCTCTCCCCGTCCGGGAAGAGCTCGGGATGTCCGACAGGGTCGTCCACCATGCTCGCGAAGATGACACAGCGCGTAGCAGCGAGCGGTCGGCGCGCCCACCAGAGGTGGAGCGTCGAGGGATGGCCCTTGCGGATGGACTTCTCGCGCACCGCCTGGGCGTTGATGTCCTCGAGCGGGATCGAGGTCTCGATCAGCTTCTTCTTGTACATGTTCCGTCTCTCAGCTCATAGGTCTCCACCGTGGCTGCACGCTTCACAAGCGCTTCTATTCTATAGGGGAAGCTCGCGAGCGCGTCGTCATATCCGGAGTCGAAGGCGCCGGCAAGATAGGTGGTCCTGGCGGCACCGGGTACGGGACGGGTAATCGCGAGGATGAAGCTGTCACGGTTGCCGGCGGCCTTGCGCATCTCGTTGGCGGAGACCGTCACCTGGTCGGCGTCCTCCCTCACGCCCTTCGACTCGATGAACAGGACGTCTGCCGTGCCATCGCCGTTTTGGACGGTGGATTCGACATCCCACCCCACGTTCTCCCGCGAGACGTCGACTGGCAGGTGGCCGAGCGACCTCTCTATCGCCATGACCGCGTCCATACCACGTTCCTCGGAGACCTTCCTCGCCTCGAACTCGTCGGCCGCTTTCTCGGGCTTGCCGCCAAGCATCCTGGACGGCACGACCACCGCACTCGCCACCAGCTGGATGGGCTTTGCCCTGAGCCCCTTTTGGTTCTCGAGCTCCCTGAGCCTGATATCCTTTCTCTTCATGAGGTCGTCAAGCTCATGCTTCTTGTTCGCGGCAGTGAGCCGTGCACCCTCGTCGCCCGCACGAGCGCGGTCGGCCCATTCCTGCTGCTCACGGCTCGCGGTTACGATGGCGTGGCCGAGCCTCTTTTCGACAGCAGCGATGACCCTGTCGATCCTCTTCTCGCGCTCGGCCGCGATCCTTCCCATGTCGGCCGCCACGAGCTCGCCGACGGCCTTGTCCCTAGCCCTGTCCTCGGCTCCGGTCGCCGACGAGGACATCCCCTCGACGATACCGTCGCACGCGATCCGGCACAGCTCGTCCTCCGACGGGGCACGGTAGTCGATGTAAGGGGCCTGACCTATGACGATTGGTTCGCGATCGCCCTCGACCTCCACGTAGTAGAGCTCCCGCCTGACCTCGTCGCCGGCCCCGTCGACAATCGAGAGGGAGAAGCAGAGCATGAGCCTCGCGGCGAGTGTGCGATTACCGTCATCCATGAGGACGGTGCCCACGGCGAGCGCGGGCTCGTGCTTGGAGAGGGTCTCGTCGACCGCTGCATCGAGGAGGGGGTGCCCCACGCACACGAGATCGGTCCTCCCGGGATCGGCGATGTCCCCCTTGTCGAACGCGAGCGACTCGTAGCTTTCAGGGAGGGGACGTCGAACGCCGTTGTCGCTTCTCACGGCCAGGGAGAGCGGCACCCTCCTGATGCGGTAGGTGCCGTCCCTGTTGGGCGCGAGCCTACCACCGAGGTCGGTGAGCGCGCGTGAGAAGAAGCTCCTGATGTAGTGAGGCTGCAGCCTCCTGGCATTCGCCTGCTCGATCTCGGTGCGCACGCGGGTGACGTCGCCGAGGCCGAGCGTGTCCGTCGCGAGGACGTCACTTGCCATGATCCGCCTCAGCCGCTCCGTGTCGAGCGACGAGTCGAGAACCCGGTCGAGGTAGCTCTGGCGCTCGGGCGTCTGGTCCTCGAGCACCGCGTCGAGGAGCAGGTCGTGCAGCGACTTGTCATCGTAGGTGACCTGCCCCAACACGTCGAAGACTCTCCCACCGAGCGTCTGGCGCTGCTGCTCCAGCTTGTCGAAGAGCCGGTGCCAGACCCCTCCTTCTCTGGTGCCGTCCGCCACCAAGTTGTACATATAGCAGGTGTGCTTCTGGCCGATGCGGTGGATGCGCCCGAAGCGCTGTTCGATCCTGTTGGGATTCCAGGGGAGGTCGTAGTTGATGAGCAGATGGGCCGTCTGCAGGTTGATGCCCTCGCCGGCTGCATCGGTGGCAACGAGGATGCACACGTCTTCGTTCTGTTTGAAGTCGGCTTCGACCTGCCTGCGCTGGTCTCGGTTCATGCCGCCGTGAATGGATCGGAGCCGTGTGTGTGACCCGAGGTACCCCGCGAGCTTCTCCTCAAGGTAGTCGAGTGTGTCGGTGTACTCGGTGAAGATGATGAGCTTCTCCCGGCGACCGTCCTCATCACGCATGGCATCGCTCTCGAGGAGTCCGAGGAGCTCCTTCCACTTGCGGTCCTCGCCGCTCTGAAGCACCTTGTGCGCCTGAAGCTCGAGTTCCTTGAGCACGGATGTCTCCGCTTCGAGCTCGCTGAGCGTCTCGGATGCGGTGGCCGTGTCGAGGACGACGAGCCCATCGGGCGTATCCTGCTCGTCCTCCTGGTCGTCCACATCCCAGTCCCCGTCCACGTCCCAGCTGCCGCTGTCATAGACGGCACCCTTCACGGTATACGTACCATGTTCTTTGACCTCGGCAGCATGTTCCTCGAGTCGCTTCCTCCTTCTGCCGAGGGAGAGATAGGCCGCTCTTGGGGACGAGGCGAGCCTTCGCTGCAGCGATGTGAGGGCGAAGCCCACCGCGTTCTTCTTGTCCTTGCTCACGATCCTGAGGGCGCGGTTGAACCCCTCGCGGACATAAGCGGTCACGTCCTCGTAGAGGACGTGCTCGTCGGGATCGAGGTTGTAGGCAGCCGTGTGCGCCTCGCGCCGCGGGAAGAGGGGCTTTCCCTCGAAGGTGAGGAGCTCCTCCTTCTGGAGGCGTCGCATGATGTCGTCGAGCGGGACCGTCACCCCGGAGCGTGCACCGCCCTCGAACCTGTCCCGGTCGATGAGCTTCATGTATTCCTGGAAGTCACCTTCCTTGCCGTTGTGGGGCGTTGCCGTGAGCATTAGGAGGTTGCGCGTGGTTCCCGACAGGAGCTCGCCGAGCCTGTAGCGACGCGTGTAGTTGACCTTCCTGCCGTTGACGTGGGCTGCCATCTTGTGGGACTCGTCCACGATCACGAGATCCCACCTGACCTCCCTGAGCATCCCCAGCAGGCGCTCGTCACGGGCGAGCTTGTCCATGGAGGCGACCATGAGAGGGGTGTCCAGGAAGGGGTTACCCGACCGGGTCGAGTCGACCAGGTCATTGGTGAGCATCCGGAACTGGAGGCCGAACTTTGGTCCCAGCTCATCCTCGACCCACTGCTGCACGAGACCGCCCGGGCATACGATGAGACAGCGCTCGACCTCACCGCGGATCATGAGCTCCTTGATGAGCAGGCCGCTCATGATGGTTTTTCCTGCCCCCGGGTCATCAGCGAGCAGGAAGCGGAGAGGCTGCTTGGGGAGCATGTCCTCATAGACGGCCGTGATCTGGTGCGGCAGCGGCTCGATCATCGATGTGTGGATGGCGAGGCGCGAATCGAACACGTACGAGTACTTGATGCGGAGCGCTTCGGCTGCGAGGAGGAACCCGTTGGCGTCGGCATCGTACGAATGCCGTGAGTCCGACGAGCAGATCCTGATCTTATCGGCATCGCCCTCAAACAGCGTGACGGAGTCGAGCTCGGAGTCGATGGTCTGGTAGAAGAGGTTCACCGCACCACCGGAGGGGAGTGTCTGGATGACGAGCACGGACTGGCCTGGTAGCACACCTTCTAGGTGCATTCCTAGCTTGATATCGGACAGTCGCATTCTCACTCCAGGATAGAAAGGATATGGCACCACAATAGAGCAGCGGGACGAGCTTTAGGCATGACGCATCGACAAAATCGGACGATGTGATGGGAGATCAGGAATAATATCTTTTATGTACCTTTTTCGTCATCACAACAAAAGGAGAGAACACTATGAGCAAGGTGCCAATCATCGTGACATGCCATTTTGCCTTCTTTGATGGCCTTGACTATTATATCGACGCAAACCCCGGCATTTGCATGGTACCGCTTCAGGAAACATATACCAGAAACACCGATTACCGCGCCATAGTGGACGCGTTGGAGCACAACCACATAGAACCTGTGACCACACGAGTGAATTTAGACTCAGATATCACCTGCAGCGAACTTGCGAGCTGGATGACTCACAAGCTGCACTTCGACCGTCTGTCCGCAATTTCCTATGTCACACCGGCGTTCCTTGTCGACGGAGAACTCCTCTGCATCAGCAGGCCAGATCTCAAGGTCAGAGAAATTGTAGACGAGTCCTGTGACTTCCTCCTGGTAATGAGCAACATGGCTGGTGAGATCTTCCAAGACGAGGACATCGGTCTCAGATACTTCTTCCGTTCCAATGAGCAGGGTCATAACACGCCACACATCCATGTCGACTATCGGCATGAGGCAGAGGCATCCATCGCGCTCAGCACCGGTGAGGTGATCGCAGGCAGCCTTCCTGCCAAGGCACTCAAACAAGCGCAGAAGCGAATCATCAACAACCGGGAATATCTGGAGCGGTATTGGAACGCCCATACCAACGGCATCGAGGCAGACGTGAATCTGCATTTAGGCTATGCTTCGATAAAACGATGAACCTATGTACCAACATGCACAACATGACCTACGACAACAGCAAACTCATCCAGCATGGGGATGGAGTCGATGTAGTTCCTGATCTGTTCGATATCACTAATCAGCTCATCGCATCTCTTCTTGGATACGTTTTCTGCAGTCTTTTCCCCCTACTGACAATTGTGCGCATACTATCGCAGGAAACAGCCGTCTACGCTGCCGCGCAGGTCGTTCGCGATGGCCCAGATGGTGCGGTGGAGCTCCGCCCTCTGGGCCTCCTTGGTATCCGCCACCGGCATGCGGTCTCCGTCCTTGATGCTCTCTTGCAGCCAGACCTACCGTTCGTCCGATTCATTGGCTTACTGGAGCGTTCTGGTGGCCTGTTTAGTGGCCTGTTAGTGGCCTATCAAAAGAGGCCGGAGCCACATAGCCTCCGACCTCGTAATTTATGGTGGGCGTTGCAAGATTTGAACTTGCGACCTCTTCCGTTCCAGGCTTACAGAGGCACATGACGATCCGCTCGTAGCCCCAGACGCTTGTCCAACAATTGACGAGTTCGAGGCAGATGTCCAATTGCTTGGCTGCTGGGTATCGTCCATCAATAAGCGACGATAGAATCACTAGCGTTTAATTTTCTCCCACCATCGCACTCGACTATCCGCTTCTCGTGGTCAGGGACAGTCGTACTTTCGACATCGTCGCCACTTTCAGCTCGCCCTGACACCACCTGCTGGCCGTGGGTCCACTCATGCGTGCCGGCGTGCATTCCTGGTGCAAATTACCTCATCGTCCATGCTGATACCGCATTTCGCGTGGGCTTTGGGCGGCAGATAACAAGACAGCCTTATCATTCGGACTGCGGTTGCTCGGCGATGTATCCGGCCCACTCGACGGGAGCTCGTCGCATGCATTCTATGGCATTTGCTTGGTTTGTTTGGTCTTACCTTGCCCCAGTCCGCTCGAGAGCATGGGGGGCTTGCCCTCCATCCGTGAGCGCTTGTCCTTCCTAGGACTGTCGCTCGGACACACCTGTGTCCATGGACAAGACCTTTGCTTGTCGTACGACGTCCCCTCCCTCCTCCATGCCGCCCTTGCCCTATCGAACGGTTTGGCGCAGAGGGATGGTGGGCCGCATTTCATCTATCCTTCTGTTTATCCTTTCCGTTTATCTTTTCTTATCATTTCTGTGTGCTTTGCCAAGCGCACACCCCGTGCTTTACCAAGCAAGCGCCATGTGACTGGGACGCGGACGATACTGCCGACGCGGACGTGGCGGGGGCGTTCGCGTCCGTCCGAAGGATGTCCCCTGCCCGGAAATCTTGCGAATCCTAGACCTTTTTCTAGACCTTTTGGCATTTTTACATCAAAAAAGGCCACCGGCTAAGCCGATGACCTGTACTTTTGGTCGCGGGGACAGGATTTGAACCTGTGACCTTCGGGTTATGAGCCCGACGAGCTACCAAACTGCTCCACCCCGCACTATGTAAAGCGCACCAAGTGCGCAAGAAGTAAATATAGCGACCCGATGCATCAAAGTCAATTGCGGCAAGGCTTCTTCACACTTGCAGCGCATCTACTGCACATCGACCGCATCGCTCGCGGCATTACCGTCCATAGCAGCGGAATTGGGTCTCCACGTACCTGCCACCACCTTGTTAAACGTAGCGAGAATGTCGGTCGAGTACTTGATCACGTAGTCGTAATCCTCCGCAATCACATTGATGTCGCCGAGGCTCTGCATGCCCTCGCGAGGCGTCACATCGTCGCGCACTGGTCGCGCAGCCGTCTCGCTGGCAATGAGTTGCTGGCACGCCTGCGTAACCAGATAATCGTTCCACGCCTGCGCCTGGGCAAGGTTGTCGCAGCCTTTGGTAATGGCGGAGTTCGCTGACAAGAACACGCAGCCTTCACGAGGATAGACCACCTGCACGTCGGCACCATTCTCCGCGAGCTCCTCGCAGGGTCCCTCATACGAGAGGCCCACACTCGACAACGCCTCTGCCACGTTGCCGTACACCTCCGACGACCGGGCGACAAACGCACCCCCCGCCGAGGCCATGAGCTTCTGAACGAACGCCCACGCATCATCCGACTCGTAGCCACCAAAACCAGCAAGGACGTTCGTGAGATGGGCAAACCCAGATGAAGAGGTGTTGGGGTCGGCCAAGGCGATCTTCCCTGCGAGCTTCTCGCTGAGCAAGTCCGCGTAGCCCGCAACGTCCAACCCCGCGCAGAGGGTCTTGTTGAGCACGATCACAGAGCCCTCGAGGCAGTACGGTGTGTAATACCCGCTCGTATTGCGCCACTCCTCCGGCACGTCCGAGTTCTCCTCGGCAACATAGGCCTGGAACAGGTCCTCGTTCCCGGCAAACCAGTGATACGAGCTGCCCCACATGACGTCGGCGACGGGAGAGTCCTTCTCGCCGCGAAGCGTGTCGAAGCACGTGCCCGACTCGGCCTGCGTTACGCTCACCGCCACGCCATACTTCTCTTCGAAGGCAGGAATCACGGCGTTGATGAGGTTCTCGTCATTGGTCGTGTATATCACGAGCTTGCCGCCGAGCTTGCCCGCAGAGGGGTTGGTCGGCTCGTTTGGCACGGACTCGTCACCACCGTGGCAGGCCGCCAGACCAAGACCCACGGCACACCCACCCACGCCCAAGAACGCACGGCGCGTCAACCGCCTCATCGACCGCCTCGTCCTCTCTCTAAGCTACAAAATGCCATCGAGTACGTCGCGCAGAGCCCTCTGCACTGCGTGGTCGGCGTTGGAACCCACAACCGGCCAGCACTTGCGCAGCGTGTAGCACGCGTTTGCCATCACCCGCGGGTGACCGACGAAGCGCAGGATGGCATAGTCGTTCATCGAGTCACCAAACGCCATGACCTCGTCGGCCGTGACGCCGTAGTAGTGCATGAGCTGCTGGATGCCAGTGGCCTTGTCGACACCGATGGGAGTGATGTCGATCCACTTGTCACCCGAGGGCATGAACATGAGACGATCACCCAGCTCGCGTTCGAGCATGTAGGTCATGTCCATGATCTGGCCCGGCTTGTCGCAGCAGACGCCCACTTTAATGACGCTCGTGCCAGGTGAGGGTGGGTCGGCACGAACCACGGCATTGGGCAGGTCCTTGTCGGCAACCCGCAGGTAGTTGGTGAGGTCATCCATGAGATAGCAGTGATCGTCATCATAGATGGCCAGATGGAGACAGTCGAAGGTGGCGCACAGTTCAAAGAGGCTCACGATTGCAGCATACGAGAACACCTCGCGACCGATCATCCTTCCTTGGGCGTAGACCTCCGTGCCGAGAGAGGCCACGTAGTCCATCTCGTCCTTGACGGGCTCAAAGAACCAGCGCAGCGTGTTGTACCTTCGACCGGAGCTCGCGGCAAAGACGATGCCCCGTTGGTGAAGCTCGTGGATGAGCCCGAAGGTCTCCTCGGGCACCTCCGAATTCTCGTCCAGCAACGTGCCGTCCATGTCTGCTGCGATGATCTTGATCATTGGTCCTCCTCCAGAAGGAAGGCGGGCATCTCCCCCGCCCGCGTTGCACGCGCGATCTCCTCGAGTGCCACAGCCACGCCATCGTCCATTGCGGAGCCAACGTGGAAGTTTGCCGCCTTGTCCACGGAGGCAACCGCATTTGCCACGGCTACCGAATAGTGTACCTTGTCGAGAATGGCCACGTCGTTGCCGCCATCCCCAAAGACGGCGACCTCATTCGGCTTGAATCCCAGACCGGAAAGGAGCACGTCGAGTCCCGTGGCCTTGGATACGCCCCGCGGCAGGATGTCAATCCAGTTGGCAAAGGGCGGCACGAGCTCGACCTCGGGCACCGCCTCCTCCACGAGCCGTATCACGCGGCGCATGCGGTCCGGACTCCCAGAGCATGCGAGTGTGGCGGCAATGACATCCACATCGGGCACCTCGTCCACGGTACCGCCGTTGAAGTTGGTACGGGCCTCGTAGACGGCGAGCTCGTCGCTTGTCACGCCCACACCGTACGCGGGGTTGAGCAGGTTGGTCTCGGCAGGGAAGCACACGAGGAAGACGCCGGGCGCAGAACGCACGGTCTCGTCGATGCGCACGAGCACCTCACGCGGAATGATTTGCTGGAAGACGTAATCGCCATCGATACGCACACGCTTGCCGTTGGAGATGATGCCTGTCGTGAAGCACGCCTCGTCCATGCGGAAGAAGCGCATGAGTTCGACGTAGTCGCGCCCCGTGGCCGGCCCAAAGCGCACGCCGACGCTGATGAGATCGTGGATGGCATCAATCGCACGCTGGGACGCATGCGGCTCCCCAAGGGGAACGAGCGTGTTGTCTATGTCCGATAGCACGAGCTTGATCACGTGGGTCCCCTCGGTTGAGACGATCGTTCAACGCACCATCATACGAGTTGGAGGCTCTATCGTACTCGAGGAGCTAGCGGCTGGACGAATGTCCGAGCACGTCGAAGCGATTGATGTGCACGAGCACCTGCTCGAGGTCGAGCACACCCACCAAGGTGATGACCTTCTTGTCGCCCACGTAGATCGCGAGGTCACGATATCCCGTGCCCTTGCGAAAGCCCGTCCACTCCATGCTGTCGATGTCGGCGTACCCCACCGTGACGTCACCCCCCACGAAGGGCGTGACGACCATCTGATCATCAAAGAGCGCCACCTTGAACCTGCGGATGGTTATCCAGAGGACAAACATCACCGTAAGAAACGCAACGAAGAAGCTGAGAATGACGACGGCATTGGCGACAAAGACGCCGACGGAGCAGAGCCAGCCTAAGATGATCCCCATGAGTCCCATGAAGAGCATCGCAAGAACGAGGGCCCTCGAAAACGCGGACGAGAGAACGTAGGTGTCATGGTGGGAGTGGTGCCGCTCAGAGATGCCGACGCTTCCTATGCGCTCTATCAAGGCTGCAAGCACTGGCATCCCTACGGTGGCAACCGTGAGGATTACGATATTCATGGCAGCGCGCACCTGCTCGGGTCGACTTCCTCAAGGCGCATCGTGAGCTTGTCTCCAATGGCTGAACGTTGAACTTTCTTATGGTCTCGGAAATATAGGATGACGCGAATGCCTTCCGTTTTCTTGATTCAGTCGAACGGTCACCATCGATGGGCGCGTTTTAGTCCCAGACGGCATGAGATGGATGTATCTATGTCGCTATGGTGATGACACCAGCATTACGCTGGTGTTATGCACTGCGCGCAGACGCTTTCTCGCGGCGCATGGCTAGCGGGTGCCCTCGTCCGTGGCAAAGCGGGCCACGAGATGCTCGAGGACGTCAACGGTCTTCTCGAGCGCAGAGACCGGGATGAACTCTCGCACGGAGTGGTAGTTATATCCACCTGTGGCAAGATTTGGGCAGGGCAGCCCACGGAAGGTGAGCTGCGCGCCGTCGGTGCCGCCGCGTACCGGCACGATGCGGGGCTCGACGCCAGCGTCTCGATTGGCGGCGAGGGCATTGCCGATAAGGAAGTCCCTGCCGGCAAAATGCTCGGCCATGTTGCGGTACTGTTCCTTGATGGTCACCGTGACGGTACCCTCGCCGTAGCGCTCGTTGAGGAAGGCCGCCACCTCGGCCATGACCCGCTCGCGACGAGCAAAGCCATCCGAGTCGAAGTCACGCAGGATGTAGGTGAGCTTGGCATCGGACGAGCTGCCCTCGATGGCGATGGGATGGTAGAAGCCCTCGCGTCCCTCGGCGTGCTCGGGACGCTCGGCCTGCGGCACGAGCTGTTCGAACTCCGAAGCCACGGTGATGGCGTTGACCATGACGTTCTTGGCACTACCAGGATGGACGGTGACCCCATGGATGAGGACCTCCGCCTGGCTTGCGTTGAAGCACTCGTAGTTGAAGTCGCCCAGCGCCTCGCCGTCCACGGTATAGCCATAGGCCGCGTCCAGCTTGTCGAGGTCGAGGAGCTGGGCACCGTGGCCGATCTCCTCGTCGGGAACAAAGGCCAGCTTGAGCACGGGGTGCGCAAGCGTGGGGTTCTCGGCCAGACGTGCCAGGAGCGAGCAAATCTCCGCCACACCCGACTTGTCGTCAGCGGAGAGCAGCGTCGAGCCGTCGGAGCAGATGATGTCCTGACCAACGTACTTCTCGAGATCGGGAACCTGCTCAGGGGTGGTCTGTATCGTCTCGCCGCTCACGACGCCCGATACGAGCGGACCTCCCTCGTAGTGCACGACATGCGGCCTGACGCCAGTCGCAGGTGCATCGAAGGACGAGTCGATATGCGCGCAGAGCATGAGCGCCGGATAGGTCTCGGCGCCAGTGGACGCAGCGAAGGTGCCCGTGACGTAGGCATGGTCGGTAACCTCCACGTCCGTGCAGCCAAGGGAGCGAAGCTCATCTCCCAAGACCCGCGCCATCTCGTGCTGGGAAGGCGTTGAGGGGGTCTGTGCCTCGTTGTCTGGGTCGGACTGAGAATCTACCTGCACATAGCGCATGAAGCGTTCGACGACATCGCTCATCTGGTCTCCTCTTGGGATTGCGTGGTCAACGTATCCAGTGTATCGCGGGACGTCATGGGGCGAGAAGGCATACCCAAAGAAGCCATCTCTTTGGGTATGCCTTCTCGCCCGAATAACACATCCAAAACGATCCCGTTCGCATATCCAAAGAACGACATGCCGACACGAGCAAAGCGTCTGTTACAAAAGGGAAAGGAATCCTGACGGGCAGGTCCAAAGAGGTCGAATATGCGACATTTGCTTCAGTCTGCAGGTAACGAAGGATGTCTGCCGATAAGAGCCGTGCGTACATCAGCCGTTCGTCTCATCGGCGCTGTTGTTTTATGCATTTCTCTAGTATTGTGTCAGCTACTTCGACATCGTCGGCTCCGCATTGGGCCCTAGGATTTGCTCATCTACGGAAGGAGCAATCCATGACGCGAAGTCGACAGCTGGAAGTTGACGAGCTCTTTGCCAAGGCCGAGAGAAGCAGGGCCTGTCTCGCACGCGTCTCGGGGAAGAACCGGCAGCTCATATGCCGGCGCATCGCCAAGGGGAGGGTCTTTGCCCCATTAAGCGGCATGTATGTGAGGTCAGAGTACTGGAAGTCCCTCTCTCTCGAAGAAATGGCGCTGCATAAGGCGCGCGCCCTACAGTGGCAACATCCTGACTGGATCTTCTGCAATACGACGGCCGCAGTTGCCCACGGACTCGAAATCTCATACGAATCCATGAGGACGATCCACGTGGGCACCAAGAGACGTGGACCCTCAAGCAGCTCTCACCGTACCGTAAGGCACGTGCTCGGAAACGATGGGCACACCGACGTGGCTGGAATCCGAGCCACCTCCCTTGACGATACGATCTTTGACTGCCTGCGTAGCATGGACTTCGAGCGGGGGCTTGCGGCAGCAGACTCGTACCTTCGTCTGACAGGCAGGACCCGAGCCGACCTCGTTGAGCTCATCGACAGCCACAAGGGAGGGTATCCGGGCATCCGACAGGCACGCATCACAGCGGCCTGGGCAGACGGCCACGCAGAGAATGGCGGCGAATCCGTGGCACGGGCACGTTTGATCGGGCTCGGCTTCATGGTACCCGAGCTGCAGGTATGGGTCGAAAACCGCTTGGACCCAAACCATCCGTACCGCGTGGACTTTTACTTCCCTCTCCCTAACGGCACCGTGGTCGTAGGAGAGTTGGACGGAAGCGACAAGTACTCCAACCCATCGATGACGAGAGGGGCATCGCCCGTCAAGGTCATGCAGCGGGAGAGGCTGCGCGAGTCGCGCATATCGCTGGGCGGAGCGGTTGTCATGCGGTTCTCGTACGAGGAGATGCTGGATGACCTGTTCTTTGTCAGACTGCTCATCGGGTTTGGCATTCCACGAGAGCATCTCTCGAGACCCGTTCATACGCATTTCGCCACCTCCCGGCCGCATCTGTCGACGGCAACGAGAATGACGAGACAGGAGCGGCTACAAAGAAGGGTCGTTCCCGGATTCACCGTACTTACGGCGCATATGGAGAGATAGCTTTGCTCGGGTGGGAAATCGATTTCGGCCTCTGGCACATATCCAAGAACGTCGGTTCCTTTGGATATGCATGTACGCTCGGAATCGCATGGAGAAACGAGCCGGGACGCATACCCAAAGGCTGGCGCGGCTTTGGGTATGCGTCCCGTCCCTGCCGAGAAGCACGTCGTATCGCGGGCTCGTCTCCGTCCCCTACGAAATCACGCCCGCACGGCGCTTGGCCTCCTCGATCCGGGCAAGCTGCTCGGGTGTGAGCGTGATGGAGTCGCTACCATACCTGTCCGCACGTGCCCTACCGTCTCCGCAGGTAGTCCCCTCGTACAGCGTGGGGTCCTCGGGGTTCTCGAGGTGGAAACCGCCCTCACGATTGCTGCGGAAGTTCTCCTTGGCCACGCTGATCATGAGCTTGATGCGGTTGAGCTGGTTTACCTCAGATGCGCCCGGGTCGTAGTCGACCGCCACGATGTTGCTCTCGGGGTGCATCTGGCGCAGTCGCTTGATGACCGACTTGCCCACCACGTGGTTGGGCAGGCATGCAAACGGCGAGCAGCACACGATGTTGGGCGTACCCGTCTCTATGAGCTCGCACATCTCGGCCGTGAGCAGCCAGCCCTCACCCATGGTGTTGCACAGCGACAGAATCTGCTCGGCCTTGGCGGCAAGGTCCTGGATGTGCGGGTAGGGCTCGAAGCGATCGCTTGCCTCGAGCATCCTGTTGATGGGCTCGCGGAAGCCCTCGATGGCCTTGATGCCCAGGAAGTGGGAGAGCATGCTCGACTTCTTGGAGCCGATCTCGCGATGCGTGTTGATGGCGTTCGACGTGCCGAAGAGGAAGAAGTCCACGAGTCCGGGTACGTTGGCCTCGCAGCCCTCCGACTCGATCACGCGTACGACCTGGTTGTTCGCGGTGGGATGGAACTTGACGAGAATCTCGCCCACCACGCCCACGCGTGGCTTGGACCGGTCGTTCTCCAGGGGCAGGCCATCGAAGGCGTCAATGGTGCGCTGGCAGAGACCATAGAAGTCCTTGGGTGCCATGCTCGTGGTGATGACCTTCTTGGCATCGGCCATGCACTCGTGGTAGAGCGCGTCGGCAGAGCCCGGTTCCACCTCGTAGGGACGCACGCGATAGAGGGTCTGCATGATGAGGTCGCCGTAAAGCAGCGCATACACCGCACCCACCAGGATCTCTGGCTTGAGGATGTTGAAGCCGGGGTTGCTCTCGTCGAGACCTCCCGCCACGGACAGGGAGATCACGGGCACGTTCTCATGGCCGGAATCCTTGAGCGCCTTGCGGATGAGGGCGATGTAGTTGGTGGCACGGCAGCCGCCGCCCGTCTGCGAGATGAGAACCGCGGTGCGGCTGAGGTCGTACCTGCCAGAGAGCACGGCCTCCATGATCTGCCCCGTGGTGAGGATCGACGGATAGCAGATGTCATTGTTCACATACTTGAGGCCGGTGTCCACGGCACCCTGGTCCACGGAGGGGAGAAGGACCATGTTGTAGCCAGCCTTGTTGAGAAGCTCCTCCACCAGCTCGAAGTGGATGGGTGACATCTGCGGCGCAAGGATGGTGTAGCCCGCATCCTGCATGTCCTTGGTGTAGCGGACCTTCTTGAACGCAGAGCTCTCGGACGTTCGGTACACGGGCACGCGACGGGTGTCGCTGGTGGGACGAGCATGCTCGAGCGAGCCGTCGGCCATGTGCACACCTACGGGTTCGACCTCGGAGACCTCTCCCGCAGCCGCCTTGCGTTCGAGCTCCTCGTCCTGCTCCTTGAGTGCGGCCATGAGCGAGCGCACGCGGATGCGCGCGGCGCCCAGGTTCGAGACCTCGTCGATCTTGAGCACGGTGTAGATCTTTCCGGAGGCCTCGAGAATCTCCTGGACCTCGTCGGTGGTGAGGGCGTCCAGGCCACAACCGAAGCTCTGCAGCTGGATCAGGTCGAGGTCGTTGCGGGACGCCACGAAGCGCGCGGCGTGATAGAGACGCGAGTGATACATCCACTGGTCCACGACGCGAATGGGGCGCTCGGGACCCACCTTGTGCGCTACGGAATCCTCGGTGAGAACCGCAAAGCCAAAACCATGGAGCATCTCCGGAATGGCGTGGTTGACCTCGCCGTCGTTGTGATACGGACGTCCGGCGAGCACGATTCCGTGCGCGTCGTTCTCCTCGATCCAACGCAGGCAGTCATCGCCGGCACGGTGCATCGCATCCTTGAAGTCGATGTCCGCCTGCCAGGCAAGGTTCACGGCCTCGTCGATCTCCGCGCGCGTGATGTGCTCGCCACGCACACGACCCCTACCCTCGGCGGCATCGGCCTCGCGCTGCACCGAGATGATCTCGTAGAGTCGCTTCTTGAGATCGCGCTTCTTGTCATAGGGGATAAACGGGCAGAGGTACTCCACGCTCGGCGCCGCCAGCTCGTCCACGTTGAGCTCGAGCGCCTGCGGATAGCTCATGACGATCGGGCAGTTGTAGTGGTTGGTGGCGCCTGCATCCTCCTGACGCTCCCAGCGAATGCAGGGCATCCAGATGAAGTCGGGATCCTTCTCGAGAAGGTCCATGACGTGACCATGGCTGAGCTTCGCGGGATAGCACACGCTCTCCGAGGGCATGGACTCGGTGCCCGCCTCGTAGGTCTTTCGCGTGGTCTTGTCGGAGAGCACCACGGAGAAGCCGAGCTTGGTGAAGAAGGCATGCCAGAAGGGATAGTTCTCGTACATGTTGAGCGCACGGGGGATGCCCACGGTACCACGAGGCGCGACATCGGGCGAAAGGACCGGACGGTCAAAGAGCAACCGGGTCTTGTACTCAAAGAGGTTCGGCGCCTTGCTCTGCTCCTTGGCGGGCTTGCCCGAACCCTTCTCGCAGCGGTTGCCCGTGATGAAGCGACGCCCGTTGCCAAAGGAGTTCACGGTGAGCAGGCAGTTGTTGGAGCAGCGACCGCAGTGCACGTTGGTATGCTTGACCTGCAGGTTATCGATCTCGTTGCGAGAGAGCAGCGTTGAGATGCCCTCGGCGCCAGCACGGTCGCGGGCGAGAAGCGCCGCACCATAGGCACCCATGGTGCCGGCGATGTCTGGGCGAATGACGTCGCGGCCGGTGAGAAGCTCGAAGGCCCGCAACGTGGCGTCGGACATGAAGGTCCCGCCCTGAACGACCACGTACGCACCGATCTGGTCGTAGTCACGGAGCTTGATGACCTTGAACAGGGCGTTCTTGATCACGGAGTACGAGAGGCCCGCGGCCACGTCCCCGATGGTCGCGCCCTCCTTCTGCGCCTGCTTGACGCGGGAGTTCATGAACACGGTGCAGCGGCTGCCAAGGTCCACGGGATGCTCGCCGCGAACGGCCGCCTTGGCAAACTCCTGCACGCTCATGCCCATGGAGTCCGCGAAGTTGGCGATGAACGAGCCGCAGCCCGAGGAGCAGGCCTCGTTGAGCATGATGTGCTCGATGATCCCATCCTTCACCTGCAGGCACTTCATGTCCTGGCCGCCGATGTCGAGGATGAAGTTGACGTCGGGCACGAAGGCCCTGGCCCCACGAAGGTGGGCCACGGTCTCGATCTCGCCGGAGTCGGCCTGGAGCGCCTCGATGAGGATGCCCTCGCCGTAGCCCGTGGTGGTCACGTGGCCGATGGTACAACCTTCAGGCAGATGGTCGTAGATGTCGTCCATGATTCTGCGCGCGGTTCCGAGCACGTCCCCGTTGTTGTTGTCATACCAGGTGTAGAGCAGCTCGCCCGACTCGCCCACCACGGCCGCCTTCATCGTGGTGGAGCCGGCATCGATGCCGATGAACACGCGTCCGTGATAGCAGTCGAGCGAACCCTTGGGCACCACCTGGGCGTCGTGGCGGGCCTTGAACTCCTCGTAGTCCATCTCGGTGGCAAAGAGCGGGTCGAGACGGGCGACCTCGGATCCCTGGGTGTCACCGATGCCATCGAGGCTGTCCATGACTCCGGCGAAGGTGACATACGTGTCCGACTCGCCGGCAAGCGCGGCACCGGTGGCGACGAAGAGGTGGGCGTTATCCGGCACGATGCGATGCTCCTCGTCGAGACGAAGCGTCTCGTAGAAGCGCGCGCGCAGTTCGGAGAGGTACTGGAGCGGGCCACCGAGAAACGCGACATAGCCGCGGATGGGATGGCCGCAGGCGAGGCCGGAGACGGTCTGGTTGGCAACGGCCTGGAAGATGGAGGCAGCCACGTCCTCGCGCGCCGCACCTTCGTTGAGCAGCGGCTGCACGTCCGATTTGGCGAAGACGCCACAACGCGACGCGATGGGGTAGATGTGCGTGGCGCCCTTGGCGAGTTCGTTGAGACCTGCGGCGTCCGTCTCCATGAGCGAGGCCATCTGATCGATGAAGGCACCCGTGCCGCCAGCGCAGGTACCGTTCATGCGCTGCTCGATGCCATTGTCGAAGTAGATGATCTTCGCATCCTCGCCACCAAGCTCGATGGCACAGTCGGTCTGCGGAATGAGCGTCTCCACGGCACGCTTCGAGGCGATGACCTCCTGAACGAACTCCAGGCCAAGCCACTTTGCAAGCAGCATGCCACCAGAGCCGGTGATCGAGACGCGCATGGGCGTGTCCCCGAGAACCCTCTGGGCCTTCTCGAAGATCTCTCGCGCGGTCGCCTTGATGTCGGTGTGGTGACGTTCGTAGTTGGCGTAGACAAGGCTGCCATTGCCGTCGATGACAGCAAGCTTGACCGTGGTGGAACCCACATCGATGCCCAGGCGCAGGCGGGCGTGCGTGAGGTTGATGGGATGCCTGGGCGAGAGCTCCGCACCGTTCTGCACGAGCTCGATGCCCTGTCGGGCGGCCTTCTCGGCACTGAGGGATGAGGGGTTGTTAGTCATCGCGGTCCTCCTCGGGAAACATCACCTCGAGCACGAAGCTCGGGATGTCAAGGTCGATGGGATTGTCGTAGAGGTCCCCCGGTCGCACGAACATGAGGGCCGTCATGATACGAGCCATGTCGCGAACGCTCTCGCGCATGCCACCGTCGAGCCAGCGCACGAGGACGCCGACCTCGGCGGAGATTGCATAGGTGAGGTAGTAGTCAAAGAACGGGCCAATGGCGCGCAGGTCAATGCCATCGAGCGCACGATCGAGCACGACCTCCCGAACCACGCGCTTGAGACGTTCGGCAAAGGCGGGGTCACCACCGCTGCCAAGGAGCGGACGCACGTAGGCACCGCGCCGCTCGACGGAGGCGAGAAGGTCCTCCGACCCAGGACAGGGCTCGTGCCGTTCGACGGCCATGCGTAGATCGTCGAGATGAACCTCGGTGAGCTTGGCGAGGGGTGCACGAAGACCGTCGAGGATCTCGTCCTCGGTCTGGCACACGAGATCGGGAATGTCCCGGAAGTGCGAGTAGAAGGTACGGCGAGTGACGCCGGCACGCTCGGTCACGGCGGTAACCGTGACCTGCGAGAGGTCACCTGTGGCGTCGATCTCCCGTGCAAGCGCCATTCCGAGCGCGTGCCTGGTACGGATGCTCCTCTTGTCGGTGCTCAGGGCGACGCCTTCGGCGCGCCCCTGTACAAGCTGCATGAACGTGACCCCCTCTGCGGGTGCAGACATACTCAGGTGTACTTACACAGCTTGAGTAGTATTGCACAACATGTGCAGTAATTGCGCCACAGACGCATTGGCACAGACGCGTCATATGAAAGCGTGCAAACCTGGAAAAGATACCTATCACCTTTTCCAGGAAGTAGCAAGCGGCGGGGCACCCGGATTTCTCCGCAGCGCCCCGCCGCATCCAAAGTTGTCGCGGATACTACTCGTTGTCTCCGCCGGTCGCCTTGGTCGCACTCGTCGTACTGCCGGCATCGCTCGCCCCATGCCATCTCCAGTCGGTGAAGTCCGGGTGGTCGTAGCCGTTGTCCACCGCATACTGGAAGGCGTCCTCACGGAACTGCTCCCATGCGGCGATTCTCTCGGCCCACCTCTCGGGGTCAAGCATGCGCAGGGCATCGGCGGCAAGCGCCCAGCGGTCCATGTCGTTCAGTCGCAGCATGTCGTACGGCGTGGTCGTGGAGCCCTTCTCCTCGTAGCCATGGACGTTCCAGCTGTCGTGGTTCGGGCGGTCCCAGATGAGGCGACGGACCGTGCCGGGATAGGCGTGGAAGGCAAAGAGCACGGGCTTGTCGGCAGTGAAGAGCTCGACGAACCGCTCGTCGGAGAGGGCCTGGTCGTTCTCGCGGGCGTTCTGGATCTTGAGCAGCTCCACCACGTTGACGAGACGGACCTTGACACCCAGCCCGTCGAGAAGTTCGAGCGCGGCCATGCACTCTTCCGTGGGAACGTCGCCGCAGCAGCCGAGCACGATGTCGGGTTCCTCGTCGCCCGTCGTGTTGGATGCCCACTTCCACTCGGCGGCACCTGAGGCCAGCTCCTCGCGCGCCTCGTCGAGCGTGAGCCACGTGGGTGCCGGCTGCTTGCCTGCGAAGATCGCGTTCACGCAGTTGGTGGAGGTGTACGCACGCTCCGCCACGGCCAGCAGCAGGTTGGCGTCAGCCGGATAGTAGATGTTCACCACATGGTCGTTGTTGAAGCTCTTGTTGAGGAGGATGTCAACGAAGCCGGGGTCCTGGTGCGAGAAGCCGTTGTGGTCCTGACGCCAGACATGGCTGGAGAGCAGCATGTTGACGGCGGAGATGGGCTTGCGCCAGGGGATGTGACGCACGGTTGCCTCAAGCCACTTGCAGTGCTGGTTGACCATCGAGTCGACGAGGTGGACGAAGCTCTCGTAGCTCGACCAGAGGCCATGCCGGCCGGTGAGGACATAGCCCTCGAGAAGCCCCTCGCACTGATGCTCGGAGAGCTGCTCGATGACGTTGCCCACGGGCGCGAGGTGTTCGTCGTTCGCGGGGTCATCATAGACGCCACCGCCGAACCACTGCTTGTCCGTGACCTGGTAGCTGGGCTGCAGACGATTGGAGGCCGTCTCGTCGGGCCCGAAGATGCGAAACATGTCGCGGTTGCTGTTGATGAGCTCGGCGGTGTACTCGCCCAGGACGCGCGTGGCCTCGGTGGCACCAAAGCCGTGTCCCTTGTGCTCGACGTCGACCTCGTACGCGCGGATGTCAGGCAGCACGAGGTCCTGGAGGAGCAGACCACCGTTGGCATTGGGGTTGCCACCAAGGCGAAGCTCTCCTTGCGGCATGAACTCGGTGACCTCCGGACGGATGGCGCCGCTGCCGTCAAACAGCTCCTCGGGCTCGTACGACGCGAGCCAGCCCTTGAGCACCTGGAAGTGGGCCTCGGTGTCGCGCGCGGAGGCGAGGGGCACCTGGTGCGCACGCCAGCTGCCCTCGGTCTTCTTGCCGTCGATCTCCTTGGGGCAGGTCCAGCCCTTGGGCGTGCGGAAGATGATCATCGGGTAGAACGGGCGCGACGCATCGCCGGCGGCCGCACGCTGCTTGATCGCACATATCTCGTCGAAGACCGCCTCGAGAAGCGCGGCAAAGCGACGATGGATGGAGAGGTGGTCCTCGTCATCGAAACCGGCGACGAAGTTGTACGGGTGGTAGCCCATGCCACGGAAGAACTCGTCGCGCTCGCCGTCGGAGATGCGCGCAAGAATCGTGGGATTGGCGATCTTGTAGCCATTGAGGTGCAGGATGGGCAGGACGATGCCATCGGTGAGCGGATCCATGAACTTGTTGGTCTGCCAGGACGTGGCGAGCGGGCCCGTCTCGGCCTCACCATCTCCCACCACGGCAACGGCGAGCAGCGACGGGTTGTCGAGAACCGCACCGTAGGCATGGGAGAGGACGTAGCCGAGCTCCCCGCCCTCGTGGATCGAACCGGGGGTCTCGGGCGCGTAGTGGCTGGGAATGCCACCGGGATAGGAGAACTGGCGGAAGAACCTCTGGAGGCCTTCCTCGTCGTTGGTGATCTGGGGCTTGATCTCCCGATAGGTGCCATCGAGCAGGGATTGCGCGGTGCCGGCAGGCCCGCCATGGCCAGGACCCATGAGGAACACGGCGTTCTGGTCGTGATCGTGGATGAGACGGTTGACGTGACCAAAGAGGAAGTTCACGCCCGGCGTGGTTCCCCAGTGGCCCACGAGGCGGTGCTTGACGTCCTCTCGCGAGAAGTCACCACGCATGAGCGGGTTGGAGCGCAGGTAGATCTGTCCTACGGAGAGATAGTTGGCCGCACGCCAGTACCTGTCGACCCACGCCACCTCCTCCTCGCTGACGGGCTCGTTGAGCTTCTTCCAGGGGGTGCCGATGACTGGCTGTGCCATGTGCTTCTCCTTCGTTGGGATGCTACCCGCGTTGCCATCGAGAACAGTATACAGGGTAAAACGTTTTATCCAGCGCAAGACAGGGTGATCGGAAACGATTTCTGCAACGAACTACACGATTGCCCCGTCGTGGTGGCGCGCACGGCTCCTGGCAATCGCCTCGTGCCGTCATCCCCTATTCCTGCGCCAGCGAGAAGGTCATGCGCGTACGCATCGAAAACGGATGCTCGGGCGTGATGACGGGGCTCGGCCACGTGGGGTGGTGGACCGAATCGGGGAAGAGCTGCGTCTCGAGGCAGACCGATCCCTGTGGTGCGTAGTGCGCCCCTCCCTTGCCGCCGTCGCAGTCGAGGAAGTTCGACGTGTACACCTGCATCCCCGGTCGATCGGTGCCCACATCCATCACGATGCCGGTCTCGTCGCCCACAAGCCGTGCGGCGCGTGCGTACTCGCAGCCCGCATCCAGCACGAAGTTGGTGTCATACGTGGCACCCATCTCGCCCAGCGCACGAAGGGAGCGAAAGTCGTTATCGGTGCCTGCCACCGGGGCTATCTCGCCCGTCGGCACGAGCTGGGGTCCGGGGACGGTATAGCTCTCGGCATTCACCTGCAAAAGATGCCTCATCGCTGACCCAGCCGCATGCCCGTTGAGGTTGTAGTAGCCGTGATGGATGATGTTGGCAAGCGTAGGTTCGCTCGGCCTGGCGCACACACGGATCTCGAGCGCGCACCCCACGAGCTCGTAGGTCACCAACACGTCAAGTGAGCCAGGAAAGCCTTGGTCGCCTGCCTTGCTCTTGAGTGCAAGCGTCACGTGCGAGGCATCCTCGTCCACCACGCTAAACTCGCGGCTCGTCCACGAGTCGGGACCGGAGTGGTTATTGTTCTCGCCTTCGTTTGCCGCAAGCTGGTACGAGATACCGTTAAGCGTGAAGCGCGCGCCGGCCGTGCGATTTGCCACGCGCCCCACGATTGCCCCGATGTTCTGCTCGTTGCGCTGGTAGGCGGTCAGGTCATCGAACCCGAGCGCCACGTCGACCATCTCGCCATCGCGTCCCGGCACCTCCAGCGAGACGAGCGACGCACCCGTGGTGACGATTCTCGCCATGATGGTTTTGTTATCGAGGACGATGCTTCTCATGTGTAATCTCCAACCTCTCGTGGAATGGCGCTAGTGTAGCGTTTTACCTATGGTTCTCTTTCCTTAGGCCGCACGCGTTCGAAAGCTCGTCTGAAGGGATGGGGCATGTCGACAAAGGTGACGCTCAGAGACATCGCGAACGAGGTCGGGCTTTCGCCCACGTCCGTCTCGCTCGTGCTCAACGACCGACCGTGCAAGGTATCCGCGGCAAGCAAGCAGCGCATCCGGGAGGCGGCACGGCGCAAGAACTACGTGCCCAACCAGATCGCCCGCAGCCTCGTGATGCAGCGCTCCGACACGCTGGGACTCATCGTTCCCAACATCGAGAGCCGCTTCTTCTCGTCGCTGGCGAGCAGCCTCGAGCGAAGGTGCCGCGACCACGGCTACGCCTTGTTCATCACCAACTCCGAGAGCCCCGAAAGCGACGCCGACCTCGTGCGCCTGCTCATGAACCGCGGCGTGGACGGACTCTTCATCGTGGTCTCCGACGAGCTTTCCCCAGACGCCGGCCTCGTCAGCACCCTGGGACAGCTGCCTGTGCCGTTCGTGATGGTCGACCGCGTGATCGACGGGGTGGTGGGCGACCGCGTGCGCTTCAACAACGAGGAAGGCGGCCATCAGGCTACCGAATACCTGCTGGACAACGGCCACGAGTGCATCGCCTGCCTCGTGAACAAGGACTCCAACACCGGACGTGCGCGCATGGACGGATACGAGCGCGCGCTGCGCGAGCACGGCATCGAGCCCGACCCGGCACTCGAGCTGCAGACGAACTACTACATCGACGATGCGTTCGAGGCCTCTGCGGCACTGCTCGACACGGAGGCCACCGCCGTCTTCGCAAGCTCCGACAACATCGCGCTCGGCCTTCTCAAGCGCCTCTTCTCCAAGGACCTGCGCGTGCCCGAGGACTACTCCGTAGTGAGCTACGACAACTCCGCCGCCGACGCCCTCTTCGAGCCGGCCCTGACGTCGATCGAGCAGAACGTGGCCGAGCTCTCCGACGTCGCCTTCGAGATCATGCTCGGACGTATCGCGGAGAAGGACGGCGCAGCTCCCCCCGTCGAGCGCATCCTCGAGCCGAAGCTCGTGGTCAAGGCCTCCGTGGCATAGAGTCATCACCAGAATCATCACCCTACAGCTGACGTACGCTCCTACGTTCGATGAGGCTCGTGCCGATATGCAGCACGCGCGTGTAGTCGCTCGGCTTGTTGATCACGTCGAGAATGCCCTGCACGGCCATCTCGCCCATCTCCTGGTTGGGGACGTGCATCGTCGTGAGCGGCGGGTTGGCTATCGTCGCAAACGAGAGGTCGTCGAAACCTATGAGGGAGATGTCATCGGGCACCGCAAGTCCACGCTCCGAGAACGCGCGCATGCATCCGAAGGCCATGATGTCGTTCTCGGCGAAGAAGGCCGTGGGCAGCTTCGGACTCGTCCTGAGCCAGGCGAGCATCCCCTCGTACGACGTGCTGACCTTGGTGCCCACCGCCACGCGGAAGTCCGGGTTGATCGACAGGCCGGCCTCGCGCATGGCACGGCGCCATCCCCGCTCGCGAAGCGGGAAGTTGCGGATGCGATACGACCCCGCGATGTAGCCGATCTCGCGGTGACCATGCTCGATGAGATAGCGGGTGGCGCGGTACGACGAGGTCTCGTTCGACATGACGATGGCGTCGAGTGGAATGCGGTCGCTCGTCCCGTCGACGACGACGAGGGGTGTCTCCGGATCGCTGAACAGGTCGTAGTCCTCTTCGGCCATCTCGGTCCCGAGAAGGATGACGGCGCTGCTCGTGTTGTGGATGATGTCGGAGGCCTGCGTGGTGGCACTCGCACGATCCCCGAGCTCAAGCGTCGTGAACGAGGTCTTGATCCCCTCTGCCTGGGCCTTTGCGGCAATACCGTTGATGACGCCCGTGTGGAAGGTCCCCTCGTCGAGAACCTCACCGGTCTTGCGCGCCATCACGAAGTTAATGTTGCTGATGTGTCCCTGACGCGTATAGCCAAGCTCTCTGGCCACCCGAAGTATCGACTCTGCCGTAGCAGTGTTCACACCGCGTTTATGGTTGAGGGCATTCGAGACCGTCGCGGGGGAAAACCCAGTCTGACGGCTTATTTCTCTGACTCCTAGGTTCTTCATCGACTGCCCCTCCTCCAGCATGCCCTTTACTGTATATAAACATATTACAAAACGTCTCTAACATATGCGTCGAGTCTTTTGCGACAGGCACGACAATGCGTCAGCAATCGGTTGGCTTCCCGGCCAGATACCACCCGACTCTCCTCGCAAAGGTCACCCCCGTGCTACTTCTGTCCGTAGTAGGCGTTGGGTCCGTGCTTGCGCTGATAGTGCTTGTCCTGGAGGTACTGCGGTGCGGGGCCCACACCTGGCGCGAGCATCTCGGTGCGTGCCGCCATCTTGGCCACCTCGTCGAGCACGACGGCATGGTAGACCGCTGCGGCGGCATCCTCGCCCCAGGAGAAGGGCCCGTGGTTGCGCACGAGGCACCCGGGCTGCGCCATGGGGTCAAGCCCCTCGAACCCCTCGACGATCACACGCCCGGTATTAAGCTCGTAGGCCTCCGCGATCTCTTTCTCGGTAAGCCCGCGCATGCAGGGAACCTCGCCGTAGAAGTAGTCTGCCTGGGTAGTGCCGTAGCACGGAATGGACCGTCCTGCCTGGGCCCAGGCGACGGCCCAGCTGGAATGCGTATGTACCACACCACCGATGGACACCCCCCACGCCCTGTAGAGGCAGGCATGTGTGGGCGTGTCGGATGACGGGTTGAGCTCGCCCTCCACGACGTTGCCCTCGAGGTCGCAGACAACGAGATCCTGCGGGTGCAGCTCGTCATAGTCCACTCCGCTCGGCTTGATCACGAAAAGGCCTCGCTCTCGATCAAGACCCGAGGCGTTACCCCAGGTGAAGACCACGAGCCCATGCTTGGGCAGATCCATGTTCGCCTCATAGACCTCATCGCGAAGTTCCTTGAGCATCATGTGACATGTCCTCTCTGGCTAATGCGCGAAATGACGAACCCGGCACCGCGTCCATCGTTTTACAATGCGAGCTCGGCGACGTTGGCGTGCTTGAAGTGCTCGAGATACGCCTTGTACCCATCGACGTCAGCGGGGTCGGGACTGATGGTGACACCGCTCATTCTCGCGAACACCTTGGCATTGAGGTAGTCAGCGAGAGACTCACCGTCATCCTTGTTGAGCATGAACGACGCGGCAACCGCCTGGCCCCAGGCACCTCCCTCGCCCGCCGTCTCCATGACGGTCACGGGAGCGTCGAGCGCAGCGGCGAGCAGGCTCTGGGCGACTTTCGGTGTCTTGAAGATGCCACCATGGCCATAGAGCTTGTCGATGCGCACGCCCTCGGCACGCAGGGCCTCGTTGCCCACGGCAAGTGCGCCGAAGGCGGACATGATGTTCATGCGCATGAAGTTGGCGATGGTAAACCGCGCATTCTGGCCACGCACGAAGAGCGGATGTCCCACGTTGACGCCCATGACCGTTTCGCCTGACACGAAGGGAATCGAAACGAGTCCGCCGGCGTCCTTGTCGGCCCCGAGCGCCGCTTCGAAGAGCGTCGTGTAGATGGACCCCTTGTCCACGGGCTGCCCCATCGCCTTGCCGTAGTCGGCGAGAAGATCGACCCAGTCGTTTATGTCAGACGTGCAGTTGTTGCAATGGACCATGGCCACGGGATCACCGACGGGCGTGGTCACGAGGTCGATCTCGGGCACCATGGCATCTGCCAGCGCATGTTCGAGCACCACCATCGAGAATACCGACGTACCCGCGCTCACGTTGCCCGTACGCTGTGCGACGGAGTTCGTGGCGATCATGCCTGTGCCCGCATCACCCTCGGGCGGGCAGAGCGGACATCCCGGCCTGAGGTCGCCTGTGGGGTCGAGCATCCGTGCACCGTCTGGCGTGAGATGGCCGGCACACTCTCCCGCAACGAGCACGCGCGGCAGCAGGTCCTCTATCTTCCACGCAACGCCGCGCGCCGCCACGCACGCATCGAACTTCTCGATCATGCCGTGGTCGTAGTCCTTGGCCACGGAGTCAATCGGAAACATGCCAGAGGCATCCCCCACCGAGAGGCAGTTCTCGCCCGTGAGGAGCCTGTGCGCATAGCCCGCAAGCGTCGTGAAGGAGGAGATGCGCGAAACGTGCTCCTCACCGTCAATGACGGCCTGATAGATATGGGAGATGCTCCACCGTTCGGGGATGTGGAACGAGAAGAGCTCGGAAAGCTCGTGAGCAGCGACCGTCGTCGTGGTGTTGCGCCAGGTACGGAAAGGTACGAGCAGCCTGCCTTCGTCATCAAACGGCAGGTATCCATGCATCATCGCCGAGACGCCCATGGCGCCAAGGGAGTGCAGCGTCACACCATAGCGCCTCTCCACGTCAGCCTTGAGCGACGCGTAGGCGGCCTGGATGCCCGAGGTGAGCTCGTCCTGGGCGTAGGTCCAGTACGTCCCATCAAACGTGTTCTCCCAGTCGAAGGTACCGATGGCGATGGGGTTGTTGTCAGAATCGTCGAGCACGGCCTTGATGCGCGTCGATCCGTACTCGATCCCAAGGGTGGTCTTGGCACCCTCGATATCCTGGAGTATCTGCTCTGTCGTCTTTGCCATCTCTTCTGCTCCTCATGAGTCCGGCCGCGACCCTGCGTGGGCGCGGCCGGTACGGGTTGTCTTCGTCACCGAATGGGCCGTGCGGTACTAGTGGTAGAAGACCTCGCCGAGCCTGAGGTCACGCTGGAAGTCGCGCAGGTTGGTGTCGGCGTCGATGACCACGGACTCGATGCCCATGGCGTCGGCCCAGTCAATCATCTGGTCTGCCGAGAGGTCATACGACATCGCCGTGTGGTGGGCGCCGCCCGCGTAGATCCAGGCGGTCGTGCCGATCTTGAGGTCAGGCCTCGGGGTCCAGAACACGGTGCCGGTGGGAAGCATGGGCATGGGCTTCTCGACCTTCTTGCAGTCGATGTCCTGCACGATGAGACGGAAGCGATCGCCGAGGTCGATGAGCGACGTCGCGATGGCAGGGCCGGTCTTGCCCGTGAAGATGAGACGGGCGGGGTCCTCGCGCTCCCCCATGGAGAGCGGCGTGGCGCGGATGGCGATGCGACCATCGGCCACGGAGGGATCCACCTCGCTCATGTGGCTCTCGAGGATGCCCTCCTTGCCGGGAACGAGGTTGTACGTGTAGTCCTCCATGAGTGCGGAGCCCTTCGCGCCGTCCATTCCGGAGGTCATGACCTTCATGAGACGCACCATTGCAGGCGTCTTCCAGTCACCCTCGGGGCCAAAGCCGTAGCCCCTCTGCATGAGGCGCTGGACGGCAAGGCTCGGCAGCTGCTTTAGGCCACCGAGGTCCCCGAAGTGGTCGGAGAACGCGTTGTACCCGTGCTCCTCGAGGAAGCGCTCGATGCCGATCTCCTGGGCTGCCTGCACCTCGACGTGACGGCGGAACTCCTGGGGATCCCGACCGTCGAGGATGATCTCGTACGTGTCGTAATACTCGTCGGTGAGGGCCTTGACCTCGGCGGCACTCACACCATCCACGTAGGGGACGAGGTCGTTCACAGGCCAGGCGTCGACGGTCCATCCGAACTTGATCTCCGCCTCGATCTTGTCACCATCGGTCACGGCGACGTTGCGCATCGTGTCCGCGAATCGGGCGACGCGGATGTTGCGGCTCTCGATGACGCCCACGGCCACACGCTGCCACGCGCCGAGCTCGGAGAGGACTCCCTCGTCTCTCCAGTGGCCGAAGATCACCTTGTGGGTCCAGCGCATGCGGGCGAAGATGTGCCCCAGCTCGCGCTCACCGTGCGCCGCCTGGTTCTCGTTCATGAAGTCCATGTCGATCGAGTCGTACGGGATCTCCTCGTTGTACTGCGTCGCGAACTGGCACAACGGCTTGGTAAGCTGCTGGAGGCCATGGATGTAGGACTTGGAGGGCGAGAACGTATGCGCCCAGGTGATTATGCCGGCGCATTCGGGGTCGGCGTTCGCGGCGGCGAACGTGGCCGAGATCACGTCGTTGGTGAGCAGGTTGGGCTTGAGGACCACCTCATAGGGGACGACCTTCGATGCGTTGAGGGCAGACACGACCTCTGCGGAGTGCTCCGCGACGTGAGCGAGGACCTCGTCACCATAAAGGTCCTGAGTGCAGGGGCAGAACCAGAACTTGTACTGCTTGATGCTGAGCATGGCGATTCCCTTCTCGGGTTGACTTTCTGGTTGGCGTTGCGACAGCTCCCAGGATGTCCCGCCCCTGTGGAGGAAGGAAGGGGGGTGGGAGAGGCGGGACAGTGGGAGGCGCCTCAGCGATTGAGGCCTACTTGATTACCTGGTTGGAGCTCCTGTCGGAGAAGAGCGCCACCATGATGATGAATACGACGCCGAGGATGAGCTGCTGTATCTCGGTGGTGAAGCCCATCATGACCAGGCCCTTCTGGAGGATGAGATACGAGAGCACGCCGATGACGATGTTGGAGAAACGTGCGCGTGCGCCGCCGTTGATGGGCATGCCACCGAGCACCATGGCGATGAGCAGCTGCGTCTCGAGCATGTTGCCGGCGGTCGAGGTGACTGACCCGACCTTGATGGCATTGATGAATGCGGCGAAGCCCGTGAGGCAACCGGCGACGATGTAGACGATCACCTTGGTCTTCTGCACCTTGATGCCGGCAAAGCGGGCGGCCTTCTCGTTGGCGCCAATGGCCTTGAGGTTGTGGCCGATGGAGGTGAAGCGGGTCACGACGTAGGTAATCACGAGCACGGCGAGGGTGATACCCATCAGAAGCGTCATGTCATTGAAGGTCGTGACGTATGTCGCCGCATAGACCGGGCTCGTGGTCGTGATGAACGCGCAGACACCGCGGAGCAGGAACATCACGCACATCGTGACCACGAACGACTGAATCTGACGATATACGTGGAAGTAGGCGTTGATGGCCCCGATGACTCCGCCCGTGGCGATGCCGCCGAGAATGGCGAGCGCGAGGTTGTACTGCGACAGCGCGCAGAAGACGGCGCACGAGACGCCAAGCATGGAGCCCTGGGAGAAGTCCAGGCATCCCATCGTCATGATCAGCCACACGCCGCAGGCGGCGATCATGAGCATGTACCCGCCGGAGAGAATCAACGTGATGTTCTTGGGCGTGAGAATCGAGCCGCCGGTCGCGATGGCAAAGAAGCCGAGAATCACCACGAAGCCGATGAGGGGAAGGAACCCGCGGATGCGTGCGGCAAAAGCGTCCTTCTTCTTGTCATCGATAGCGGTCGTCTTGGAATCGATCGCCGTGTCGTTTGAAGTTGTCATCTGTCCTGCCTCCTAAACCATCTTCGAGATGAGGTCCTGCTCGGACAGCTCGGGGCTGCGCGTGAGCTCGCCGTTAATCTTCCCGTCCTTCATGACGAAGATCCGGTCGCACATGCCGAGAAGCTCCATGATCTCCTCGGAGATGATGAGAATCGCCTTGTTCTCCTTGCGCATCTGCTCGAGCAGGGCATAGATGGCTGCCTTGACCTTGATGTCGATGCCGCGAGTGGGCGAGTCGAGGACGAGGATGTCCGACTGCTTGCCCAGCCAGCGCGCGAGCACGACCTTCTGCTTGTTGCCGCCGGAAAGCGCCGAGACGTACTGGTTGACACTGACCATCTTCGTACTCATGAGCACGGCGTACTTGTCCGAGAACTCCCGGAGCTTCTTGTCGGAGAGCACGCGCCCCATGTCACGCATCGACGGCAGTGCGATGTTGTCCTCGATCGTATCGTTGATGAGCAGCGACTCGTTGTCGCGGTCCTTTGACGCATAGGCGATGGAGTGGTCGATGGCGGTGTTGATGTCCTTGACCTTGGTACCGTCGGCGAGGACCACCTCGCCGGTCCGGTCGTATGACGCACCGAAGATGGCCTTGCCGACCTCGTGCATGCCGCACTCCGACAGGCCGCCGATCCCCAGGATCTCACCGCGATGAAGGTCAAACGAGATGTCGTCGATCATACCGGGAACCGTGACCCCACGCACGGAGACGGCCGTCTCGCCGGGCTGCTCTCGGGCATAGTCGGGATAGTCGGTGCGGTAGTAGTGGTCATCCATCTGTCGACCGACCATCAGCGTCTTGAGCTGGTCCTCGTCCACGTCCTCGCGGTTGACGGTCGTGACGAAGTCACCGTCGCGCAGGATGGAGATGCGGTCGGCCATCTTGAGTACCTCGCCCATGTCGTGCGAGATGAAGATCACGCAGTGGCCGAGCTCGCGTACGTGGTCCATGACCTCGAAGAGCTTGTCGCGACCCTTCTGCGAGAGTGCCGTGGTCGTCTCGTCGATGACGAGGACCGCAGGGTCGAACCACGTGGACTTGACGATCTCGACGAGCTTGCGGTCCTCGAAGTCGTAGTTGTCGATGATGCTCGTCGCCTTGATGTACCCGAGGCCGTAGGCGTCGAGAAGCTCCTGCGCCTTCCTGTTCATGGCGGCGGTGTCCTTGATGCCCCTCCTGATGAACTGGTCCTCGTCGCCGAGGAACATGTTGTCGGCGACGGAGAGGCCACCGAGCGTACCGGTCTCCTGGACCACGATGGCGATGCCCTGGTGGTTGGCGTCAACCTGGTTCTTGGGTGCCACGTCATGCCCCATGAGCGTGAACGTGCCCGACCCTATGGGCAGGATACCCGTGAGCATGTTCGTGAACGTTGACTTGCCCGAGCCGTTCTCGCCGATGAGGGCGTGGACCTCGCCCTCGAGGAAGTCGAGGGACACCTCGTTGACGGCATGCGTGGGGCCGAACCTCTTATCGATCTTCTCGGCGTGAAGCAGCAGCTTCTGTTCCATGGTGTATCCCTCCCTTACTTGACGACGGCGCCCTTGACGCGCTTGGTGGTGATGCAGATTATTGCGAGCAGGGTCGCGCCCGTGACCACGTTGTTGATCGTGACGGGCATGCCTAGGGCAACGAAGCCGGCGAACATCATCGAGATGATGAACTCACCTATGACGATCGCGGCGACCGGGTGGCCGTACTTCTTGAAGGCCAGGCCGAAGAACGTGCCCATGAGCGGCTTGAAGTTGAGCGACTGCGAGAGCATCCCCGTCATGGGGGTCTGGGCGGTGCCGTAGCCGATGTAGAGGATGGCCATGATGCCCACGAACGTCGAGCAGAGCACGAACGCAAGGAACTTGTACTTGTCGACGTTGACGCCCATGTTCTTGGCCGTCGCCTCGTTGGCACCGATGGCGTTCACGTATGTGCCGAGCTTGGTGTACTTGAGAATGAACGTGCAGAGGGCAAACGCCAGCACGGCCAGGATGAGGTTCCACGGATACGAGCCGAACATCTTGTACGCGTCACCAAGACGCGTGCCCGACCAGCCCGAGGCGAAGACCGAGAGGCTTTCGTAGATGAGCGAGAGGCCGACGGTGACGATCAGTGATGGAATGCGCAGCTTGATGTAGGCGAGGCCGTTGGCAGCTCCGAGAAGCGCACCACAGAGAATCGGGGCCACGATCAGACCCAGGATGCCCATCGACTGAGAGAAGCCGATTGCCATGAGGCACGAGAGCACGAGCACCGAGCCGATGGAGAAGTCCCAGAGACCCATGACGACGATGAAGTACAGCCCACACCCGCCCACGGCATAGATGAGGCCGGTCTGCAGATAGGTAAGGAGCTGGTCCGGATCTCCGAACGTGCTGGGGCACATGGCCTTGAACACGAGCCAGACCAGTGCCGTGACGATGAGAAGCAGACCCACGCCGTACCACTGGCTCTGCCTCGCCCTCTTGATAAGTTCCATCCACCAATCCTTTCGCGAGAAACCGTCGTAGAGCAGGGGCAGGCCCAAGGAACGGACCCGCCCCTGCAGACGGGCGTGAGTCAAGCTCTATGCGTGACGCGTCTTGACATCCTCGATGGAGAGCGACGTCGCTGACTTGTCGAGGTCATCGAAGCTCATCGCGGCAAGCTTCGAGATCTCGTCGTCGGTATAGGGGGCCTCGTCGACGAAGTACTTCTCGTAGTCCTCGTACTCGGAGACGGAGGAGACGTACACGTACGGGAACAGGATCTCCTTGCCATAGCTACCAGCGCTCGGCATGAAGTCGGAGTTACCCTTGCAGGCGGCGTAGACCATCAGGAAGGAGTAGAGCGGGTCGCAGAAGTGGCCGCCGGACTCACAGTACATGCCACCGGTCTGGAGCTGATCCTTGAGGTCATCGAGGAAGTCGGTGGAGGCCACGCGGATCGTACCGGTGAGACCCATGTTCGCGAGCTGGCCCACGGAACCCACGAGCGGGTCACCGCCGCCGCCGGCAACGATCAGGGCGTCCATCTTCGGGTCAGTGTTATAGAACTGCTGGGTGACGTTGGCACCCTCGGAGGAGGAGGTGTTGGCGTAGACGGGGTCGGAGAGGGTCACGGGGTCGCTGGGGTTCGCGGAGTTCCAGGTGGACACGCCGGACTGATAGCCCTTCCAGCGCAGCTGGAACGTGGCGTCACCGACGGTCCAGGCCTCGAGCTTGATGTTGCGGGCACCCTTGGTGAGACCCTTGTAGGCATCCGCGTTGTCGGCGGTGAGCAGCTCGATGAGCTTCTCGCCGTTGCCGACCTCGTCCTCGTGGACGGAGCCGACGAAGTACTTGGAGGCCTCGGCCAGCGAATAGACGTCGGGAGAGGCGTCCTTGGAGATCATGCGGTAGAACTGGGCAAGGTAGACACCGTTGTCGTTGCAGGTGTTGATCGCGGAGGTCATCTCCGAGTCAGCGGAGTTGCAGATGACGATGCCGTTGCAGCCTGCTGCGCAGAGGGTCTCGACGGAAGCCGTAACCTGCTCGGAGACATGGCCCTGGTCGACCGTGGTGACCTCGACACCGAGGATGTCGGCGGCCTTCTGGATGATGTCAACGGAGAGCTTGCCGAGAGCGTCGGTGGAACTCCAGATCGAGACGCCAATCTTGATCTTCGAGCCCGAGCTGGCGCTCGAATCCGAGCTGGAGCCAGAGCCGGAGCCGGAGCAGCCGACGAGCGAACCCATGCCAGCCGCACCACCCATGAGACCCGCATACTTGACGAAGTTCCTTCTTGAGATGTTCATGCTCTTTTTTCCCTTCCCTGTTGCTTCCCGTCTGTGCTCACCTCTGTGTGAGCACATAAACAGACAAAAACATCTGCTCGCCGTGACGAGCCGACCTTCCCCCTACCCAACTCCCTTCATGCCTTCATGCAGAGTTTTTTCGATTCCCGCTGGTGCCGTACGTTGGACTCGTTGAGACGTACGTTTACGAACGTTTTCTTCCTCGCCATCCGTTGTACCAGCAGACAAAACGGACAGAAACACGACCCCCTATGAACGGTATATTTTTGAACATAAGCGGTCTGTTTATATACTTGTTTACATATTATCGGCTGTAAACACGACTTTTATGTTTAGTGATGTTTATATACCCATACGGACGTATGCCTTCATGAATCCCCGCTGGTACAGGGACTGTCAACGGGAACTTCGTGGACGAGACGCACCATCTCGCAGCTCGTTCTCCCCTTGGGCGCATAATGGAACGCGGCACACACGAGGACGAAAGGCACCACATGGACATCACTCCGCGGGAAGTCAGCGAGACCCTCTCCATGGTCTCCGAACAGAACCTCGACCTTCGTACCATCACCATGGGAATCTCGCTCATGGGCTGTGCGGACGAGGACATGGACCGCCTGTGCGACAAGGTCTATGAGAAGATCACGCGCACGGCAAGGCATCTCGTGTCCACCGCCGAGGACCTCGAGAGCGAGTATGGGATCCCCATTGCCAACAAGCGCGTCTCGGTGACGCCCATCGCACAGATCGCGGCAGGTTGCCCGGACGCCGACCTCTCCCCCATCGCCCGTACCATGGATCGCGCGGCCGCGACCCTGGGAATCGACTTCATGGGCGGCTTCTCCGCGCTCGTGCAGAAGGGCATCGGCGAGACCGATCGCAAGCTCATCGAGTCCGTACCGGAGGCGCTCGCCTCCACCGAACGCGTATGCTCGTCACTCAACATCGCCTCCACGCGCGCCGGCATCAACATGGATGCCGTGCTCCTCTCCGCCGAGACCATCCTGGAGTGCGCGCGACGCACCACCGACATCGACTGCTACGGTGCCGCGAAGTTCGTCGTCTTCGCCAACATGGTCGAGGACTCCCCGTTCATGGCGGGTGCCGTCCATGGCTCCGGAGAGGCCGACGCGGTCATCAACGTGGGCGTCTCCGGTCCCGGCGTCATGGCCGCGGCACTCCAGGAGCTGCCCGATGACGCCAGTCTCATGGAGGTCGCAGAGCGGATAAAGCAGACCGCGTTCAAGATCACCCGTGCCGGCGAACTTATGAGTCGCGAGGCCTCGCGCCGACTTGGCGTGGAGAAGGGCATCGTGGACCTGTCTCTCGCTCCCACCCCTGCCGCAGGCGACTCCGTGGCCAAGATCCTCGAGATCATCGGCGTGGGCGAATGCGGCGGTCCCGGCACCACCTGCGCGCTCGCCCTTCTCAACGACTGCGTCAAGAAGGGTGGTGTCATGGCCAGCTCGTCGGTAGGTGGGCTCTCGGGTGCCTTCATCCCCGTCTCCGAGGATGCCGGCATGATCAGGGCTGCCGTTGACGGCTCGCTCACCATCGAGAAGCTTGAGGCCATGACCTCGGTCTGCTCCGTCGGCCTTGACATGATTGCCATCCCAGGTGATACGCCCGTGGAGGCAATCGCAGGCATCATCGCAGACGAGATGGCGATCGGTGTGATCAACACCAAGACCACGGCCGTCCGTCTTATCCCCGCCATCAATCACGTCGAGGGAGACATGCTCGAGTTTGGCGGCCTCTTCGGCAGCGCCCCCGTCATGCCCGTCAACGCTTTCGCGGGCAACGTGCTCACGCACCGAGGCGGACGCTTCCCGGCACCGCTGAACTCACTGAAGAACTAGGGATACAGGCACCTCTCTGGACAAACTCACGGTCCTCACCCCCATCACATCTCACGCATGGGCGGAGGGACTGCTGACCTGCAGAAAAAGGCCACCGATGTACGAGCCTCCGGAAGGCACTACACGATTTGTGCCAGCAACCCCGTAAGATTCCCAGTTGAGACAGGCCTGGCACCCGCTCCAGCAATGCAACAAGAATGAGCTCGTACATTTGGCCGATAATTCTACAGGTGTTCAGCAAGACTTCGTGACAAGCCGCTTCACCCGAGTCCAAACGACCTTCCTAGCCCAGGAAACGCACCTCAGGCTCAAGGCGCACGCCAAATTGCCTCTCAACCTCGTCCTGCACGTGCTCGATGACGGCATGGACGTCAGCTGCAGTGGCATTGCCGACGTTGACGACAAAGCCCGCGTGCTTCTTGCTCACCGCAGCACCCCCGGACTGGTAGCCCTTGAGACCGGCATCGGTGACAAGCTTGCCTACGAAATAGCCCTCGGGACGCTTGAAGGTAGAACCTGCGCTCGGGAATTCGAGCGGCTGCCTCTCCTCGCGCTTTCGTGTGAGTTCATCCATGACCTGGCGAATCTTCTCGGAATTTCCGCGTTTGAGGTCAAAGGTGGCCGAGAGCACGACCATGCCCTCGTCGGCTATGCGGCTATGGCGATATCCCAAGTCGAGCTCATCGATGCCAAGGGTGTCCTGCGTGTCATCGGTCCTGAGAACGCGCACGCACTTGAGCACGTCGGCCATGCTGCCACCGTAGGCACCGGCGTTCATGAAGCAGGCGCCACCAACGGAGCCCGGAATGCCGCAGGCGAACTCGAGACCCGAGAGCCCAAGCTCACAAGCCATCTCGGAGGCCTCCTTGAGGCCAACGCCCGCCTCACAGGTCATCTCGTCATCTTCCACCGTCACGCCTACGAGGTCGTCTCCGAGAGCCACGATCACACCACGACACCCCTCGTCGGAGACGAGCAGGTCGGAACCATAGCCGAGCACAAAGTAGGGAACCCCGGCGTTCGTGCACTCACGCAGGACATCCCGAATCTCCTCGGGATCATCTGGGATGACATATACATCGGCGGGGCCACCGATTCTAAAGGTGGTGTGCTCACACATGGGCTCATCAACGAGGACGTTCTCCTCGCCTACGATGCCCCGGAGTCTCCAGGCAAGGGCATCTAAGTCATAGCCGCTTTCGGGCATGGCTGCAACACGCTCCGTTCGGTACGTCGACATACGCAGATTCTGCGCGATTCTTGCCGCGACAGGTTTCGTCACAGTATAGAACAAGGCGAGATCGTATCCGTTCGCCCCTGGCTATTGCCAAGAGCCATGACCTACCTCGCCAAGGCAGTCGTAGGGAGTGTGGCGGGTCACCCTTTCCGGTCCTGCTTCTTGGTTATGCGCCCGAGCTCAGATTGACACGTGATTTTGACCCCGGATGCATATCCAAAGAGTGTTTCGGCGAGGTCCGTCTCCTCGTCAGCCTCATCGACTCGTGCTATAGTCTGCGGCGACGGTTTCAGGGCGGGGTGAGAATCCCCACTGGCGGTGATAGTCCGCGACCCGCGAGAATGCGGCTGACCCGGTGCAAACCCGGGACCAACGGTTATAGTCCGGATGAAAGAAACAGAGGTGCCACATGGCACAGAACTCCACGTTCTCTTCGAACGACAGCCATTCGACCACGAGCAACGAGAACGGATGGTCCACGAGACGCATCGCGATGACCGCGCTACTCTGCGCAGCCGCGGCCATCTGCACGCTTTTCGTTGAGTTTCCGATCGTCCCGGGGATCTCGTGGCTCAAGTACGACCCATCGGGCATCGTCGCGCTCATCGCAGGGCTTGTCTTTGGTCCCGCAACCGGCGCGGTCGTCTCGGTCATCTCGTATCTGCCGCACATCGCGACCGCAAGCGGCTTCTGGGGCATGCTCATGGCAATGGTCGCCACGTTCTCACTTGTTGTTCCCGCCGCTCTCGTCTATCGGCGCAACGGTTCGCGCAGGGGCCTTATCCTGAGCCTTGTGGTCGGTGCCGTGGTGAGCGTGGCGGCGAGCGTCGTGATGAACCTCGTCATAACCCCCATCTATGCACACGTGTCCGTTTCCGATGTGATGGCCCTCGTCGTTCCGGCTCTCCTGCCCTTCAACATCGCCAAGGTGGCCATCAACTGCGTCGTGTGTGCGCTTGTCCTCAAGCCCGTCTCAAGGGCAATCGGAAAGTAGCGCATGCCCGCCGTAGCAGCCATAACCAGGCCGGCCATCTCACTCGAGCACGTAACCCTCGTCTATGGCAAGGACATGGCCGCGCTTGATGACGTAAGCCTTTCGGTCGCGCCGGGCGAATGGGTCTGTGTGCTGGGCGCCAACGGTTCGGGAAAGTCCACGCTCGCCTCGGTGATCTGCGGACTCCTTGCCCCTGACGCGGGAACGGTCGAACTCGTGGGCGAGCACGTGCTCGACGAAGGAGACGCCGATCTCAGCGCGTATCGCCGTGCTCGACGTGAAATCGGTCTCGTGTTTCAGAACCCCGACGATCAGATCATCACTACGGTCGTAGCGGAAGACGTGGCGTTCGGCCCCGAGAACCTCGGCGTGCCCCCTGAAGAAATCGGGGCTCGCGTAGCCCGCGAACTGCACCGTGTTGCTCTCGAGACATATGCCGACATGGACCCCACCCGTCTCTCCGGTGGTCAGAAGCAACGCGTCGCCATCGCTGGCGCACTCGCCATGGAAAGACGGGTTCTCGTGCTCGATGAACCCGGCGCCCTTCTCGACGTTCGCGGCCGTCGATCGATCATGGACGTCATGCGTCGCATACACGTCGCGGGGACAACCCTCGTACACATCACGCATTTCATGGACGAGGCCCTCGCCGCCGACCGCGTCATCGTCATGGACCGTGGCAGAATCGCCGTCGAGGGCACGCCGCGCGAGGTCTTCTCTCACGTGGGTGAGCTTCGGGGCCTGTCGCTCGAGGCCCCCTTTGCGGCGCGCCTCTCGGCCGCATTGCGCCATCATGGCGTGAGCGTGCCCCTGACCTGCGACGAAGACGAGCTGAGGCACAGCCTCGCCAGAGCATGCGCCAGCGAGGCACACGCTGCGCACGCGTCCGTCCCCTGTGCCTGCGCGCCCTCTGATGAACCTGCGGTGATCTGCGAGCACGTCTCGTACAGCTACTCCGACGACGCCCGCGGTCATGCCGCCCTCTCCGACGTGACGTTCTCCGTCCCCGCAGGCTCCACCTGCGCCATCATCGGACAGACAGGCTCGGGAAAATCGACGCTCCTTCGTCTGATATGCGCTCTCGAGGTACCGGACGAGGGTCGTATCCTCATCGATGGCATACCCACAGGGAAACGCCGCGACCGCCGCAGGCTTCACGGCATCGTGGGCTTCGTCATGCAGCATCCGGAGCGGCAGCTCTTTGCGGAGACCGTCCTCGAGGACGCCTCGTACGGACCACGCAACATGGGCCTCTCTCCGAGCGAGGTCACCCGTCGCGCCGCACGTGCCCTCGACCTCGTGGGAATCTCCGGGAAGGCGGACGCCTCCCCCTTCGAGCTCTCGGGTGGCCAGAGACGTCTGTGCGCCATCGCCGGCGTCCTTGCCATGGAACCCAGGATCCTCGTCCTCGACGAGCCGACGGCCGGCCTCGACCCCCGGGGACGTGCCGAGCTCAGACGCATACTCTCCGAGGTCAACGGCACTGGTACGACGGTCATCGAGGTCACCCATAGCATGGAGGATGCCGCCGTCTGCAGTGAGGTCATCGTTCTCGACCAGTCGAGGCTCCTTATGCAGGGCACGCCTACCCAGGTCTTCTCGCCAGGACACGAGGAGCTGCTCAAGACGGGCGGCCTCGGCCTTCCTGCCCCACTCCGGTTTGCACTCGCGCTCGAGCGAGACGGTATGGCGCCTCTCGGCAACCCCCTCAACGAGGACGAGCTCATTGCAGCCATCACGACACGGGCGGCTACCTTCGGCTCCTCTGGGGCGGTGGTCTAGGTGGCACTCAGGATCACCATTGGCCAGTACTACCATGCCGACTCGCCCGTCCACCGCCTCGATCCGCGAGCAAAGCTTGCCTGCGCGCTTGTGCTCATGGTGACGGTCTTCTTCATCGTGACGCCGCTTCAGCTCGCGCTCGGGCTCTCCTGTGCGGCAGCACTCGTCGTCGTCGCCCGTCTCCCCCTCAGAAACGTGCTCGCCTCGGTGAGGCCATTGGTGGTGGTTCTCGTCATCCTCGGCGTTTTCAACCTCTTCTATGTGCATACGGGCACGATCGTCCTGACGCTGGGTCCGGTCGCGATCACCGACGAGGCCATCTGGTGGGCCATCTGCTACCCGCTTCGTCTCTCCGTCGCCATCCTCTACGGGGCCATCATCCTGCTCACGACGACGCAGGTCCAGCTCGCCGACGCCTTTGATGCAGCCCTCGCCCCCATTACGCACCTCGGAGGGCCTGGTCACGAGCTTGCCATGGTCTTCTCGCTCATGCTTCGCTTCATCCCCACCATCGCAGACGAGGCCTCGGCCATCATCGATGCTCAGACGGCACGCGGCGGCGGCATGGGCGAGGGGAGCTTCGCGCATCGCGTCCGTTCGATTGGACCCATGCTCGTAGCACTTCTCGGCAGCGCGATGCGCCACGCCGACGGGGTTGCACGCGCGCTCGACGCCCGTTGCTACGAAGGCTCCGTCGGGAGAAGCCATTGGCATCCGCTGCGCTTCCGTACCATGGATGCCGTCGCCGTGGTGCTCACGGGCTCCTATCTTATCGTGCTCTTCCTCCTGGCATAGATGAGGCGGCGCGGGCCCGGCATCTGCCGAACGTCGCACCGCCTCATGAACCTGCGGATACGTGTATCGGGAGAGAGCGCTACCTCACAAGCGAACCCCCAACGTAGGTGGCGTCAAGCGTGAGGTCGGCGTTGAGGATGACGACATCGGCGTCGCGTCCCGGAACGATGCTGCCGCAGCTGCGCTCGATGCCGTTGGCAAGGGCAGGCACTTCTGTTGCCATGCGAATGGCCTGCTCGGCCGTCACGATACCCCAGTCGTAGAAGTTCTTGACGCCCTGCGAGAGCGTGAGGACCGAGCCCGCGATGCTATCGCTGTCGCGCAGGTAGCACAGGCCATCTCGCATGACGACAGCCAGACCGCCACTCGTATACTCACCCTCGGGCATGCCGCCGCAGGCCAGGCAATCGGTGATGAGAACCACGTGGTCCCAGCCCTTGGCGTTGACGAGGACCTTGCATGCGCCTGGCGTAACGTGCTTGCCATCGCAGATGATCTCGGCATAGGTCTCGGGCGTGGTCATGGCGCACCCGACGGCACCCGGGTCGCGGTGATGGAGGCCGCGCATGCCGTTATAGGTGTGCACGAAGATGCTCGCACCTGCGGCCACCCCTGCCATCGTCTGCTCGTAGGTGGCGTCGGTGTGGCCGATGGCGCACTTCACACCCATGGCGGTAGCCGCAACGATGTACTCCGTCGAACCCGCGCGCTCAGGTGCGAGCGCACTCTTGCGTATGGCCCCCCGGGCAGCACGCTGCCATCCCTCGAGGATCTCGATCCTGGGATCGATCAGGAAGGCGGGGTTCTGGGCACCGACGTGTTTCATCGTGAAGAAGGGTCCCTCGAGGAAGATGCCCTGGATGCGGGCACCCACGAAGTCACTGCCACGCGACTCGGCCGTATCGGCAATTGATGCGCAGCACTCGCCGAGATCTTTCACGTCCTGAGTGAAGGTCGTGGGCAGCCACGACGTGGTCCCATGACGTGCGAGCTCGATGCTGGCGGCATTCAAGCCCGCCGCATCCTTGTCAGTGGACGAGTGACCAAAGAAACCGTGGATGTGGGTATCCACGAATCCTGGGGCCACCCACTTGCCCGAAGCGTCGACGATGGTGCCCTCGGGTCTTTCCGTCGTGAAGGCACCAAACTTCCCGTCAACGACGGGCAGGTAACCAGTGCCAAACACCCCGCCGGGCAGCACGAACCGCTCGGAATAGAACGCGAAAGACTCCATGCGAGACCTCCTCCTGTCAGTACCCTAGACCATGAACGGATGAATGGTAACACCCTTGACCACGCGATTGACCGTTCCCGTGGGAGAGGGCGTGTCAGGGGTATTGCCGACCTTCACTGAGGTGAGGAGCGCAACGGTCTGGGCGACCATCACGTACGGCAGGGCGAGGTATCCCTCGGGTAGGGGCATCGCAGCAGCGTCGAAGGTGAAGGACTCACCCGCATACGTCTCTTTGCCAGGCTGCTGAATGGCGATGGTGTGGGCGGCGATGCCGTCGCCGGCGATCTCGTTCAAGATGTCGAGATCATAATCGCGCGTATAGGGGTCGTTGCTCACGAGACCGAAGACAAGCGTGCGGCCATCGACGAAAGACTTGGGTCCATGACGATACCCCATGGAAGAGTCAAAGCAGGTGGCGACCTTACCCGCCGTGAGCTCGAGGATCTTGAGCTGGCACTCGCGCGTCATGCCGGCGAGCGAACCCGAGCCGAGGTAGGTGATGCGGTCGAAGTCACCGTCGAGCCACGAGGTGATCTGTCCCTCGCGAGCGATGACGTCACGACCCATGGATGCCGCCTGGGCAACCCAGGCAGACTTCTGCTCGAAGGAAGAAGGGTCGAAGATGAGGTTGCAGAGCAGCTCCATGCAGGAATAGCTGCCGGTCATCGCAAACCCAAGGTCGTTGGCCTCGGGGATGAGCAGCGTGAGGGAGCACTCGTTCCCCTCAAACCGACGTGCCAGCGCACCCTCTGGAGCACAGGTGATGTTGAGGAAGAGGACGTTGTCAAGCACCTGGTCGGCACGTTCGACGGCAGCAAGGCTCTCGGGACTGTTGCCGCTACGAGCGAACGAGACGAAGACGGTCGGATCGCTCGGACGCAGGAAGTCGAGCGGCGCGGAGACGATATCGGTCGTCGCCCGGGGTTCGAAGACGTAGGCATCCGCATGTGCAACGTGACGCAGGTAGGGTGTCACGGTGTCGCTTACGTAGGCAGAGGTTCCCGCGCCGGAGAGAACGACGTGCAAAGGCTTCTCGTCAGCCATCTTCTCTGCCCTGGCGAGAAACGACTCGATGGCGGGGAGGTTCTCCTGGTAGATCCTGAGCGTCGATTCCCAGAGGTCGGGCTGCTGCTTGATTTCGCGCGTGGTGATGTGTGCGCCCATTGCCGCCAATGCGGCCTCGTCCTTCTCGAACATGCTGGCTAGCTCCTTCCGAGCTCAGCTCCGCACGTGAGAGACCTTATACCTGAACTGGTCGGCACGGGCGATGCTGAGCGT